>Ga0256836_1000443_pt1 | contig 22076 bp, 20 predicted proteins | sample 4561380metaG_FD_185974 | JGI IMG/M metagenome (GOLD analysis project Ga0256836, IMG submission 185974) | Hydrothermal vent microbial communities from Guaymas Basin, Mexico - 4561-380 | ecosystem: Environmental > Aquatic > Marine > Hydrothermal vents | place: Mexico: Guaymas Basin | collected...
GATGGAGTAATCGGGTAAGCAGCAACAACATCAATTTGACACTGTCTTAAAGCTTGAGCAGCAGCAAAGTTACCATCCCAAACTTCAATATCTTTTAGTTCGATTTTATCAAATGCCATCTATTTCTCCTTCGTTTCTTTAGCAGGCCACTGAGCAATCTCAGTCTCTTCATCTGCTTGTTCTGGGAACATTAAAAGTGATTTTGGATTTGTAGGACAAACCTCAACACAAATTCCACACCCTTTACAGTGATCCATATCTATACCAATCATCTTCTTATCACGAGAAATAATTGAAATATCTGGACAGTAAATCCAACAAAATTGACAATCGATACAATAATCTTTTGCAAATATTGGTTTCTCTAGTCTCCAGTCAGCTACACTAGCACTAAATGAGCTATTTTCTGTGTACTTACGGTCTTCTTGTAAAGTTCCAGCGATATTGCCAGCTTCACCCTCAAATGTACGAAGCATTGCTCCGATTTCAAATTCATCCCAACCTGTATTTGCCATTCTTAGCTCCTTACTTTACTTCGTCATATGCGCGTTGAATTGCTAACATATTTCCGTCAATAATTTTCTGTGGTAATTTACCAAGAACTCTCTGCATATTTTCTTTAAAGAACTCTATGTCATACATACCAGAAATCTTCATAAATGCACCAAGCATTGGAGTGTTTGGAATAGCACGGCCAATAGTCTCATTCGCAATAGTAATACAATCTACAGTATAAACCTCTTTCCCCTCAAGTTTTGGTTGAGAAGCTATCAGTTCTTCTGTACTCATATGAGTAGTAATAATGTATTTTGTATCTTTTTTACCATTAATAGTCACATCTGAAGTGTAAACTAATGCAGGGTCAATAACGAAAACAAAGTCTGGTTCCATATATTTCTCATGATTCATAATTACTGCATCATCAACACGGTTATATGCCGTCATTGCAGCTCCACGTTTAGCAGATCCGTAAAACGCGAATGCTTGTACATGCTTTCCAGTTGTCGAAATAACATCAGCTAAACCTTTAGCTCCTGTTACAGCCCCTTGACCAGCACGACTATGCCATCTAATTTCTAGCATAAATTCTCCTTAAGTTTTTTCAAGAAACATATGAATATTTTCTATCAATTCTATTTATTGTATTTTAGGCAAGTGGGACTTAAATATAGCTTGATAATATGAGATAGATAAGTAAGCAAGTAAAGTGTGTGATTATTTCCTACTTTTTAAAAAAATCATACCCTCAAATGCATCTCTATAAATATGATTTGTATACTTTTTAAGTGTCTCTTTTGTGTCATATCCACTAAGAACACCAAGAGAATTCACTCCAGCATTCTCAGCTGAGAGAAGATCTAGTTTCGTATCTCCTATCATCCATATCTCTTTATTATCTATCTCAAAAGATTCTAAAGCCTTTAAAATAGGCTCTTTATGTGGCTTGGGGTTTTCTACATGCTCACGACCTATAAGCACTTTAAAGTACTCCATAAGTCCAAAGTGTTCCATTAACTCTTTTGAAAAAAGTCCTGTCTTTGTTGTTACCACACCAACCTCTGCAAAACTAGCTGCTAGAGTCACGGCCTCTTTAGCCCTCGGCAATAAGAAAGTTTTCTCTTTAGAAATCACTCGATAATACTCTTTGTATGTTGTTACAAAATGCCATACTCTAGCCTCATCAATACCGAGTCTACTATACATTACATCTAAAGGATAGCCAATAAGTGCTTTTATTTCTGTATCACTCGGAGCTTTTTCCTTATGTACCATATATGAGTTATGAAAACTCTCTAAAATTGCTTCTGTAGAGTCTATTAATGTCCCATCTAAATCAAAAAGTATTATCATAATTATTTCTCCTCTTTATCTATAAAATGCTGTTTTTGTATTGGCATCTTTATATTATGCTCTTTTAGTCGTGTATAAACCCCTATGGCTATATCACTTGGTGCTATTATTAGGTTTTCATCAAGCCAAAAATATAACTTAAATTCAAGGTAGTATTCACCAAAGCCTACAAAAGTTGCAAGTGGTTCAGGATTTTTCAAAACATCTTTATGTGAGACGGCAACAGACTTCATGATCGTAAGTACCTCTTCTATATCACTCTCTAAATCTACTTTAAAGGAGAGTATCTTTCTACGATGTTCATCAGAGAGTGTCCAGTTGGTTATATCTTTTGCGATAAAATCAGCATTAGGAATAATAACTTCTGAGCCATCAAATGTTTTAATTGTACTTGATCTTGTTCCAATCGCTTGTACTTTTCCTAAAATCTTATTAATCTCTATCGTATCGCCTATCTGTATTGGACGTTCAAAAACCATAATTATCCCAGAGATAAAATTTGCGATAATATTTCTTAAACCAAAACCAATACCTACACCTAAAGCCCCAAAAACTAAAGTAAATTGCTCTGTTGTTACACCTAAGGACATTAAAGCAATCATACCTCCACTTATAACAATCGTATAATTCAAAACTGTCGTTATTGCTGTGGGAAATCCTCTTGGAAATTTAAAACGCGAAAATATTTCAACTTGTAAAATAATGTTAATTAGTTTTAGTAAAAACCATGTACTAAAGATGATAAGGAAGAAATCAAAAATAGAAGATACAGAGATTGTTGTCTCACCAAACTTCCAAGCAAGTGACATGAGTGAATTTTTTACCTCTACAATATGTTCATAAACCCCAATAGTTTTACTCACTATTATAAACCACCATGCGAACATAAATATTTTCACAAACATAATAGTCATTTTTTCAATATTAAGTGTAAATTTTTTCAATATAGGAAAAGAGGCCGATGCAATTCTTCTTCTTAATAAGATAACTATGTAGCCTGTTAATATTGTACTCAAAAGATAAAAGATCATTGAGGCATAGAGAAGAGTAAAAATTCCATTACTGATATTAGAAGCTAGAAGAGTCGCTCCATATACATCTGCACCTATTGCTATTAAGACTAAAGCAGCACAAACTCCTAAGAGTTTATAGATAGCATTTTTAATAGAATCTTTTTTTAGAAAACTAAAAACTTTATCTTTAATCAACTTGTAAAGTAAAATAAATAAGAGCATTTCTAAAAGTATGCCAAAAAACCTACTATCTAGCGGAGTGTCAACTGCATTATTTAAAATAATACTTAGTGTATATAGAAGAAAGTAGATATAAACATGTCTAATTATCTTTTTTGGAAACTGTACTTGTAAAATTCTAAACACAGGAATCAATAAGATGAGTAGTTGTATCTCTTTTACACTTTGCGAAAGATCAAAAAATAATGTATTTGCAAAGAGAAGAAGAATAACTAGAGTAGAAAAAGGGTATCTTATATATATAAACTCTTTTTTTCTATACGAGTTTGCATATACAAAAAGTTTACGACTCTTATAGAGATAAAAGAATATAAATACTAATGCAAATATTCCTAAACTAATTAATCCAAAGATAAAAAGTTTTTCACTCTCTGTAGAATAAAAAGAGCGGGTCTCTTGTGCTTTTTCTATTAAAGAATTAATTGCACTTATAAAAAAAATTTCAGGATTAAAACCATTCTCTTTTAGTAAGTCAATCAGAGATAAATTATTTTGATAAAAGACCTTGCTCGAAACTATATTTATAGCTTCTAAAACTTTTTTTTGCATCTCTTGCATTTCTATAATCTTCGTGTGAATTGTACTCGAATCTGTTAAAAGAGTGTCATAACGATTCTTTCCTTTTACACTCAACTCTTCTAACTCTATACGTACCGTTTTAATCTGCTTTAAAATGGCGACAGGGGCCTTTTGTACTTGTGCATTTTTGTATGTTTTATTCCAAATTTCTCCATACTTACCCAACTCTTTTTTATACTCATCAAAAACAGTAATTCTCTCTTCAAGTATAGTTTTCCATGATTCAAGTTGTGTAAGGTTTATATGTAGTTCATCCTGATACTTCGTTAAGTCTCGTATGCTTACATACTCTAAGTAATCTGTTCTAGCATCATCTAAAAGGGTATCAATCGTTGTACTATATACTTTTAAAGCACTTTCAATATCATTTACATTCTCTTTTGAGGCCAATGTTTTTACAGCTCTATCTATCACTACAGATATATTTGCGCTCTCTTGGGGAACATCTCGTAGTTTTATAAATGTTACTTCTGTACTCTTAGAATCCCCAACTATCTCACTCTGCTCAACGACTCCGGCAAGCAGAGTAAAACATAAAGAAAGTGTAAGTAAAAAAAATCGCATACTTATTTCCTATTTAATTGTTATTTTTTCCCAATCTCGATAATCATACCAGATACCACTCAGTGATGGTTTCACATTTTTAATACTTCTGTTTACTGCTGTGATAGAGTTAGGAATATATAAAAAGAGATAAGGATTATCATCTGTTATAAGCTGAAACATCTCTTGCCAAATTTTTCCTAGTCTCTTTCTATCTACTATACTCTGAGACTCTTCAATCATTTTATTTACTCGACTATTATTATAACCCACTAAATTAAAGCCCCCTTTTTTATCACTATCTTTATGCCAGAAGAGATAGGGATCTGGTGTAGGTGAAAGCCCCCATCCAAGAAGAACACTCTCAAACTTATGCGGAAAAACAACCATATTTAAAAAAGCTTGCCACTCCATAACACGAAGAGTTACAACAACACCCGCTTTTTTAAGCTGATGCTGTAGAATCTGTGCAGCATAGGGTCTAATGGCGTTTGAGTTAGAAGTCACTATCTCAAACTCAAAAGGATAATTTGCATCATATCCTGCTAATTTCAAAAGCCGTTTTGCTTCTACTATGTTTTGAGTTGGTACTTCTACACTCTTGTTAAACGCTACAGTACCAGGAAGAAAAGGGCCACTACATACTTTTGCATGTTTAAAGAAGAGTATATCTACCAGTTCTTGTCTATCTATAGCTAAAGAGAGTGCTTTACGAACATTTGCATCTTTAAACTTCTCTACTCTAAGATTAAATCCTAAATAGGTGTAAGAGAGGCTAATCTTTTCATATATATTAAACTTTTCAAAAAAATCTTTATGGAGCTGTCTCTCAAACGCCATAGGGTCAATACTTCCTATATCTAACTGTGCAGACTTTAGCATTAAGAAGCGAGTCATAGGATCTCCAATCACATGAAAACTAATTTTATCAATTTTAGGTCGCCCTTCAAAATACTTATCAAAGGCTGCTAACACTATATTTTTTGAGTACTCTAACTGTTCTAGTTTATACGGTCCGGTTCCCACAGGATTTGTATTAAACTTAGCGCTCATAAGGTTTTGCTCATCTTTTAGCAGATGTTCGGGGAGTATTCCCATCATCCAGGTCTCTAAAGCTTTAAAGTAAGCCTGCTTATACTTTACCTCTATCTTATATTTTGAGAGCATTTTCACACTTTTTACAAATCGAAATCCAGCACTATAGGGTGAAGCAATCTTATCTGAGATAAGTGTCTCATATGTAAAAAGAACATCTTTGGCACTAAACTCTTCCCCATCATGCCACTTCACACCCTCTTGTAACTCAAATACAAGTGTAGTACTATCTCTAAAGTAGAATTTTTTTGCTAAATCTCCAATAATCTCTTTGGAGTCTCTATCAAACTTTACAAGTCCATTGAACAAAAATCCAGCAATCTCTGAAGAGGAGGAGTCCGTTGCTAAAATAGGGTTGAGGCGTGCAGGATTAGAAGAGGTTGCTAGATGAAGAGTTGAAGCATTTAAACTCCAACTTAGTAAAAAGAGAAATAAAATGCGCATTATTAATTAAGTGGTTTTCCATTTACAGTTGCTTTTGAGTCTTTAAACTCTAGTTTAAAGATTAGATTTTCACCATCCTCTTTCGCAAAATTACGAAAACTTGCGAGCATCGGACGGTTCCCTGTAAGTGCTCCATAAATTTTCTTTGATAAAGTAATGTTTGTATCTAATTCTACATTTTGAATAGCCATCATAGGTGACATTTTCATCTTATCTTTGAGGTCAGCATCCTCTTTTACAGTAAGTTTTGACTGAACTAAAAATCCTTGAAAATCTTCAGTTTTATTTACCTTAATATTTTTAAGTGAAAAGTCTGCTATATTAAAAACAAAACCTTTAGAGACAAGCTCAAGTGCTAAGGATTGAAACTTCTCTTGTGATTTAGGCTGTTGCATAGCTGCTTTATCTGAGAGGAGTTCTGTTAACTCTGCCACAGTAACTTTATCAAGATCATTTAATGCAACATCAATATTAAAATGCTTCATAGCTACAGAAATCTTAGGAGAGTCTATCAAAAACTCTTCTGCTGATGTTTTTGAGTTCAGTTCAACTTTAGACCCTTGATCATTTGAAGAGGCATTCATTCGTAGTTTTTTCAGAACAATAAGACCATCATCACCTGTTCCTGCTATCTTAACCTCCATCTTTTCAAGCTCTGCACTTGTCACGTATGTAATTTTTGATTCAAAATTATTTGATGTTTTAAAGTTTGTGAAGAGTACATGTAAGTTTTTATTATTTTGTTCAAGATTAAGTTGTATCACTTTAAAAGTAGAGTCAACTCTTTGAGGTGCTAAAAGTTCACCATTACCAGAAAAAGTTGCATCCTTAATAGCTACTGCGAACTTTACTCCATCTTTCATCGTATATTTTTCATTAATATTTTTGATATTACCCTTAAAATCATCATTCAAAAAATTATACTCTATATGATAAAGAAGCCCTTTACTACTTAAAAACTTCTCTACATAACTAAGAAAATGAGGATCCTCTATCCTAATTTCATCCTCTAACTCTGTTGCTAATGCTAAAGGATAAAGATCAAGAGAGACTGCTTTAGCAAATGGAAGATTAGAGTACTCAACATCGACACCAAACTTAACACCATCAAGCATAGCATTTGTATAAGCAGGAACTTGTTTGTCCGAATACTGATTTAAGTGACTCATAAAAGCTTTAGAGTCTTGAAGTTCAAACTCAAAGTGTCTTGATGTGCTTAAATATGAAGAGTCTATTTCATCTTTTTTTGTCTCTATTCCATACGATTTTAATTCAGAAACTTTTTCGTCTAAAGTTGTCTTCATAACTGAATTACCAATGATTGGAAGAGATGCTATACCAACAAGGAGAATTGTAACAGCGATTATACTTTTTTTCATGAAATACCTTCAAGTTTTATTTGAAGGTATTATAGTTAAATAAAGTTAACTATCTGTTTTTAGTTAGATTCAACTACTCTATCATGAAGTTCTTGAACTGGACGTTCATTATCTACATAGAACTTTCTAAAGTGTTCAATCTGTGCTGCAGATGCTGTTTTAGGAGTCTTTAAAAGATACCACTGAACATTTTCAGAACATGGTGGTGTTGTAAGTGAACCTACATAGTGATAGTAGTGTGCACTATCTGTTGGTAAAAGATCTTGAGGATCAAGTTTTGCAGTTTTACCCACATTATCTATAACACTATTTAAGATAGAACTCTCTTCCCCCTCTGTAAAGAAAACAGCTACAACAGCAAGCTGTTTTGTTTTTGGATTTTGATGTACCATATGAGCAACCATATCATAGCGTTTTCCACCTACTGTATGTTCAGACTTTCCATGAAAGTGAAACTGTAAAAGATTAAAAGTTTCTCCATGAAGGGTAATACTTCCACCATGCTCTGGAGTAACTTTTATAGAGTGACCATTATCTATAATTTTAGCCATTACTGAAACATCTTCATGCATACTTAAATCATAATCATGATTCATACTCATAGTCTTTCCAGGGATAATATTTACTGGAGATTGGTGTTGACCTGTTCCACAAGTTTTTGAGAACTCATCCCAGTGAGATGGACCATTCTCTTCATAATTCCAATGTTTTTCGTGTGTTGTTGCATCTCCTGCTTTATGCTCTGCATTACTTACATGGCTTGGTTTTGCATCACTAGAGTGACTACATCCTACTAAAAGCAGTGCTACTGCACTCATCGCTAATACTGTTTTTTTCATATTTTGTTTCCTTTTTTATTTTAAAATTTATAGTTTGCTATGACTCTATACTGAGACAGTAGCTTGAGTTGGTTAACTCTGCCATCTGCACTTGCACCTGTATTATCTGTAACCCAAATTCCTTTGAGTGCTACAGAGAATACTTTATCCATTTTATATGCTAAAACGAAGTTGTAATCCTGCTGTGCATTTGTAAAGCCTACTCTATCATTTGTTGTATAAAGATAGGAGAGAGAAGTACTAAAACCATCTAAACCAAAAGAATCAAACTTCTGATTGTAAGCAAACTTAACACCTTGTGATCCACCAATATAAATACTATCAGACTTTAAAGAACTTCCATAGATAGACTGAAAAAGATCATTTGATGTAATCATATTTGTAAAAAGCGGTGTACCATCCCATGGTAACACTAAAGAGTCATGCGACTTCTCATCTCTTAAAACATTTGAGTATGCAAGTGTAACTTTTGCACTCTTAAGTGTTGCAACAGCTTTAAGACCAAAAGCATTCGATGAAATAGCTTTTGCCCCTGTAAGGCTCCCTATTTTTGCAAGATTTTTCTCTGCATTTCCAACACTTTTTTGATTAATGTACTGTACCGCTAAAGTCAATTTTACATTTGATATATTTATTTTATATGTAGTATCAAGATAGAGTGAGTTCATAAAGTCCTGTGCAAAGTAATCATACACTTTAAAACTATAACTCTCCCTCTTATAATCGACACCAGCCATCACAACACCACCTGTTTTTGAACCAGTCACAGCTTCAATGTTTGTGCCAAGGGCATGTGCTTGCATATTTATAAATCTACTTGATGTTCTCTGCTTAAATTTATCAATATATGCGAGTGTGAATAGTCCTTGTTTATCTATGGTATAAGTTGCAAAAGCCCCTTCCACTGCAGAGGGTAACATACGGACCTCTTTAGCATGAATAAGGGGTGTTTTAATCACTTTACGACCATAAAGAAAATCAAAGTCAGTATAAGAATAGGCTAAATATCCCTCGCCTAATACTGAAAATCCCTCCTCTGCATTGCCACCTCTTGCACCATTATCTTTTCCTATAATGGATGTATCTACTGCACCATCAAGTAAAAAAGGGTTTGTAGTCATAAAAGTAGCTGCTGCACGAAAACCGTGAAGAGAGGCAGTTTTAAAACTTAACTGACCACCAAGAGAGTTGGCATTTGCTGATGTGTCTGCTGTTTGAGAATATGTATTGTCTTTATCCGTTTGGATATAATAGTATTTGATATTACCACTCGTCTTAGCTTCACTAAAGACTTCAGAAAAGGTATCTACCTCTGAAGTTGCAAGTAAAGCTGTTGATAACATCAAAAGAGCTATTTTTATATATTTCATTTTTCTCCTTTGAACAGGTTATTTTACCCCTATGAATATAAAAGATTAATTAAAATTGAGTGTTTTATAGAAAAAAGTTATGATAAGAAAAAGAAATGTTTGAAGTTTTAAAAATTAGAAAAATTTACCAAGACAAAAAGTCTTGATAAAAACGAAAATCGAGTGATTAACGTTTTGAGAACTGGCGAGAACGACGAGCTTTTCTCTTACCTGGTTTTTTACGTTCAACAACACGTGAATCACGAGTCATCATACCCTCTGGTTTAAGGATAGCTTTGATTTCTGGGTTGAAAGCAACTAAAGCACGAGAGATACCGTGACGAAGTGCATCTGCTTGACCACCAAAACCACCACCTAAAGTAGTAGCAACGATGTCAACTGATTCAGAAAGTTTAGATACAGCAAGTGGTTGTTTAACACGAAGTTTTTTCGCTTCAAGTCCACCTAACCATGCGTCTAAAGAGAGACCATTAATAGTGATTTTACCAGTACCTGGAGTTAACCATACTTTTGCGATTGACGCTTTACGACGTCCTGTTGCATAAATTGTATTTGCCATTTAAAATCCTTACTTAGCTATTTGTGCAGTGTGAGGGTGTTCAGCACCTGCATATATTTTTAATTTCTTGATCATTTTAGCACCAAGTTTAGTTTTAGGAAGCATACCACGAGCAGATAACTTGTAAAGTTTTTCTGGGTTTTTCTCTAAAAGCTCAGTCATTTTAACACTCTTAGTTGAACCGAAGTAACCTGAGTGAGAGAAGTACTCTTTATTAGCTATTTTACCAAGTCCATTGAACTTAGCTTTAGAAGCATTAATGATAACAACATAGTCACCACAATCAATATTTGGAGTCCAGCAAACTTTGTTTTTACCACGAAGAATCGTAGCTACTTCAGTCATCATACGACCAAAAGTTTTACCTTCAGCATCAATCAAAATCCATTTTTGATCAATTTGTTCAGTAGTTGCAATTTTAGTAAATTTCATTATGAACCTTTTCATATTTTATTTAAGCAAACGCAAGCGCTTGTTTTAGTTGTCGGAAGTATAACTATCGAACCTTAAACGAAAGCCAGATTAAGGTTATTTTAATTAATTTATGCTTAATTTCAATAATTCTTAAGGTTATCACAGAACATACCATTAAGGTATTTTTATAAATATTTTATCTATACTTATAGTTAATATTTTATATAAGGCATAATAGATTAAATGACTAAAAAAATCAATCTACTTATTACGGCAGTCTCTTTTTTCTTTGGGTCACTCGCATCTGCTAATAGTACTCAAAATATTGACACAACAGATCTAGTAAAATCTACTCTAAAGTCAAATGGTACTGTTATTCACAACAGAAGTCAAAAAGAGGTCCATAGTTTTAAAGAGATGTTTCAAGATGGAAATATTTATGGTCGACTAAGAAACAATAATTTTTATTTTCACTATAATGCAGAAGACCCTAGCCATGATTCACATTTAATCAGTGCTTTTGGTGCTTCCCTCGTTTACAATAGTGCTCTCTATAATGGTTTTGATTTTAACCTAGGTCTCTACGGTTCACATGCTTTTTTCCGTGACAACTCTGATCCTGTAAACACTATTAAAGCGGGGAAAGACACACTAAGTCGCTATGACTATGCAAATACAGGCAATAAATCACTTGGTATTGTGGGGCAACTCAATGTTTCTTATAAAGTATCAGACAGTAGATTTATTGTCGGTCGACAACTTGTTGAGACATTCTATACAAAATCAAATGATACAAAAATGGTTCCAAATACTTTTGATGGATTAGTTCTAAACTCTCAAGATATTCCTAATACAAAAATTGTTGCAACATACCTCTACCAGCAGAAACTACGTGACCATTTAGAGGGTCACTCTGTTTTAATGGTTGGCGATGAGAACTCTACAACTGGAGTAAGACCAGAGTGGAGTGAAAATGATGATGCCGGTATGCTCAAAGGACTCACTTACTCAAAACTAAAAGCCGCAGGAAAACCAACTGATTCACCGCTTATTGTATTTGATTTAGAAAACAGAAGTATCAAAGATTTAAAAATCAACTTCTCATCATATATAGTTCCCCAACTTCTTGCACAGGCTATGGGTGAACTCAACTACAAAGTTAATTTTGATGGCTTTAGTATCACAACGGGAGTACGATATATTCAACAGTTTGATAATGGTGCGGGAGCAATCGCAGGGCCTTCACTGAGTGTACTTCTTGCAGGTTCAACTGCCTACAAAGATCCAAACTCTCTAGATGCACAGATGATTGCAGCAAGAGTAGTTACTAAGGTAGGTGACTATAAAATAAACCTCGGATACACAAATATCTTGGATAAATCTGATTTAGTTACACCATGGCGTGGTTTTCCAACAGCTGGTTATACACGCTCTATGGGTATGTATAACTGGAAAGCAAATACAAAATCATATCGCTTAGAGCTTGTTAAAGGAGCTACAAACAGTGGTCTATACACCTCACCTTTTATTCAAACCTCCATACTTTACATTGATGGAGACATCAAAAAAACTGCAGCCGCTGATAGTATGTTTTACTACTTCGGTATTGTACAAAATATTCCATCTATGAAAGAGTTTCAGTATAGAGTGAGAGTTGGATATAGAGACTTTATTGGTGATTCACAGGACTTTGTATCAAACTACTTAGATTCGCGTTTAGAGTTTAACTACCTCTTCTAGGAGTCTCATATATGAAGATATTTCTTAGCCTTTTAATTACTTCTATCTTCTTAAACGCCACTCCTGTAAATGTAGCAGTTGCTGCAAATGTTAGCTATGCTATAAAAACACTCAAAGAGACATTTTTAAAAAAACATCCTCAAGTACAACTCAACATTATCTTAGGGAGTAGTGGTAAACTTACAGCACAGATTACACATGGTGCACCTTACGATATCTTAATGTCAGCAAATATGCTCTACCCAAATGCACTCTATAAAAATGCCTTAGCCATTACCAAACCAAAAGTATATGCACAAGGAAAACTAGCACTCATCAGTAATAAGAGAAGAGCTAAACTCTCCCTTGCACTCTTAACAGACAAAAGTATCTCAAGAGTTGCCATCGCAAATCCAAAAACTGCACCCTATGGTGTCGCAGCTAAAGAGGCTCTTACAAATGCAAAACTCTATAAAAAACTCAAACCAAAGTTTATCTATGGAGAATCAGTATCCCAAACGCTATCTTATGCAGTCACTGCAGCAGATGCTGGCTTAGTAGCAGCCTCCTCTCTCTACTCTCCTAAAATGAAAAGTTACATAGAGGGGGAGAACTGGATTCTCTTAGACACCAAAGAGTACAAACCTATATCTCAAGGTATAGTTATCTTAAAACATGCAAAAAGCAGTACTGATGCAGCAGCATTTTATGAGTTTATCCTCAGTAAAGAAGCAGCAGCTATCTTCATAGCGTTTGGGTATAATTGTAGTGAGTAAGATAAACGCTACTATTAGTGCTATAGAGAGTGAAGGGATCATTAACATTATCACTTTTAGTACACAAAAAACTACACTGAAGATGATAAGTCTAGAGCTTAATGAAAAAGTAGTAGTTGGACAAGATGTTATACTCATCACGAAAGCTACCTCTGTTGCTCTGGCAAAAGACCTTGTAGGTGAACTCAGCTACTCAAATCAAATACCTTGCACTATTGAGAGTATTGATCAAGGGAAGATTTTAACTACCCTACTCTTAAAAAGTGATTTTTTACTAGAGTCTATTATAACAACTGCTTCTCTCACAAGAATGAAGTTGCAAATGGGAGATAAAGTTACAGCCCTTATAAAGTCATCTGACCTCTCTATAAGTGAGTTTTTATCATGTTAGATCCGATGATGCTCGATACTTTTATGCTTAGCTTTAAACTCGCTAGTATTACCGTAGTTATTCTCTTTATTATAGCACTACCTCTGAGTTGGTATCTCTCACAAACTCACTCAAAGATAAAACCACTCCTTGAAGCCATAACAGCACTTCCTATCGTTTTACCTCCTTCTGTTCTTGGTTTTTATATTCTTATGGCACTCTCGCAAAACTCCCCTATTGGAGCTTTTTTTAAAGATGTGTTTGATATTAATCTTGTCTTTAACTTTAAAGCACTTGTTATTGCGAGCTGTTTTTACTCCCTTCCCTTTATGGTCCAACCACTCCAAAGTGGCTTTGAATCTCTTAATAAGAATATGATAGAGGCAAGTTATCTTGCAGGAAAAAGTCAATTTCAAACTATTTTTCAAGTCGCCCTACCAAATATTAAACCGGCTGTTCTTACTGCAATAATTATCACTTTTGCACATACTGTTGGGGAGTTTGGTGTTGTACTTATGGTTGGAGGAAGTATCCCAGGAGAGACAAAAGTTGCTTCTGTTGCCATCTATGAAATGGTAGAGATTATGGACTACTCTCAAGCACATATTTATAGTGGAATAATGCTTAGTATGAGCTTTGTCGTACTACTTAGTGTCTATCTTTTTAATGCCAAACATAATCGAAAATTTGGACTAAACCGATGATAAAAATAAATATTACAAAAGAGCTACATGGTGCTAAAGGTTCAATGATTTTAGAGATAGACCTTCATATAAAAGAGGGAGAGTTTATCGCATTAAGTGGTCCAAGTGGTAGTGGAAAAACAACACTACTCCGAATACTAGGAGGCCTAGAGAAGGCTCAAGGGGATATCTCTGTTGCCAATAGCATCTGGTTAAAAGGGAGTAAAACCATCTCCCCACAAAAAAGAGGCATAGGCTTTATGTTTCAAGAGGATGCCCTTTTTAACAATATGACTCTCCTAGAGAATCTTCTTTTTGCTAACAAAGAGATAGATCTAGCACAAAGACTTTTAGAGATTACAGAGCTTCAAGAGTTACAACACAGTTATCCTAAAAACTTAAGTGGTGGACAGAAGCAGCGAGTAAGTCTCTGCCGCGCTCTTATGCGACAACCAAAGATTCTCCTTCTTGATGAACCACTCTCTGCACTCGATCCAAAAATGCGTTCTAAACTTCAAAAAATGATTGTAACACTCCATCATGAGTTTTCGCTTACAACCATTATGGTTTCACATGAGCCTAGTGAGATCTATAAACTTGCAACACGTGTAATTGTTCTTAGTGAGGGGAAGATTATTCAAGATGATTCGCCAAAAGAGGTTTTACTCAAAACAACAGGAAGCCAAAAATTCTCTTTTATGGGAGAACTTTTAGAACTTCAAAAAGTAGATACTATTTTCATCGCTGTTATTGCGATTGGGCAGCAGTTAGTTGAGATTGTCCTCTCTAAAGAGGAAGTATCTTCACTGCAAGTTGGAGATAAAGTCAGTATAGCTACAAAAGCTTTTAACCCTACCCTCTCAAAGATTACTTAGTCTATCAGCGAGTCTATAAGCTTCGAGTATTTCTCAAAATTCTGTTCTACTATATCAACAAGAGAGGGATCAAAATGTTTTCCTTTCTCTTTAATCACATAAGCGAGAACATCTTCTGTTTTCCAAGCATCTTTATAAATTCGACTACATAAAAGAGCATCTAAAACATCAACAATAGCTACAATTCTTGCAAAGATAGGAATATCTTCACCTTTAATCCCTTGTGGATAACCAGATCCATCATACTTTTCATGATGGCCATATGCTATCTCTGCTGCTGTTTTTAAAGCAACTCGTTTTGAGTGGTTTAAGATGTTGTAGCCAAGCTCTGCATGAGTTTTCATAATCTCAAACTCTGCATCAGTTAGCCTATCAGGTTTAAGTAAAATAGCATCACTAATACCTATCTTACCTATATCATGAAGTGGTGATGTTAACTCTATAAGTTTGACAGCTTCTTGACTTAGTCCATAGTCTTTAGCAATTGTCGCACTCAAAAGAGCTACTCTTCGAGTATGATTTTTTACATCATTTGAGCGGACTTCTTCTACTTCACCTATCGCTATCATAGTCTCTCGTAATGTAAGCTCTATCTCATTGTTGAGATGTTCAAGCTCTTCATTTTTACTCTCTAACTCTTTCTCTTTTTCTACGACATCCTTATTCAAATCATTTAAGTTATGTGCGAGACTATAAAGTTCAGAGACCTCATAATTATCAATATTTATACTTAAACGATCTTTATAGGCTACATCTGCTTCATTTGCAATTTTAATAAGAGGCTTAGTAAGATACTTCTCTAAAAAATTATATATAATTGCGATAATAGCAAGTGCAAAAAGTAGTAATAATGATATAAGTAGATATCCGTAACTTGAGGTTAATGCTTGAAACTCTTCAATATCTAATGAAATCTCCAATGCACCTAGTGTTTCACCATCCTCTGCATGATGACAAGCTAAACAGTTCAACTCACCTGTTGCACTCGCTTTATAAGGGATAATAGCATGTACACTCTTACTATCTTCATCCCATAAAAATGTATTTTTATCAAGTACAGAAATAATAGAGGGAAGTGATTTGTAACTTTTTTCATTTGTTAAATTAGACTCTCCAAACTGTTTTATAACAGCTTCAGCACGAATAATATAAAGGGATTTTATATTATTGATATTCTTTATTTCATTTAAAAAATACTCTCGTTTATCCATAATGTTAGCTTTCATATGTGACGTAAGTCCAGCTTTAACAACAGCAGAAATCTCCAATGCCTTACTCTCTACAGTATATTTAAAAAACTGCTTATATGCGAGTAACATAACAATTGATATAACTACTGATGCAATTATAAATATCTGAATCAATCGAGTTAATGTAATATTTTTTATACTTTTTCTATTCATTGTGCAGATATTGTATCACATTATTATCAAACTACTCTAAAGAATTTATTTTACCTTCATAAGTATTTATGATTTCATCAAGCTCATTTTGTGAAACTTCAAGTGATTCAAATAACTCTTCTACTTGTATCTCTTCTGTACTTACAGTTTTTGAAAGTTCCATAAGAGTTGCACTATCTCCTGCAGTTGAAGCTTTTATAAGCTCTTCATGGTGTATAGATAAAGAGTCTTCTACTTCCATTATTCTGTTCTCTAGTTTTTCAACTTTTTTCTTCAGTGGTGAAGTAAGCTTATTTCGTTCTCTAACTAGTTCTGCACGAAGTTTTTTGTTCTCTTTTGAAGCTGACTTAGGAGCTACTTTTTCCTTAACCTCTACCTCATCTTCTTCCCAGCCAACTTTAGTAAGAAAGTCATCATATCCACCATCAAAGTACTCTGCTCCATCTTTAGCAAAGATTATAAGCCTGTCACACACACGACGAAGCATCTCTTCGGAGTGTGTTACTATCATTACAGCACCATCAAAATTCTGTATGGCTTCTGTCAAGGCTTCGATACTCTCCATATCAAGGTGATTGGTAGGCTCATCAAGAAAGAGTAGGTTAACTTCACGAGCTAAAATCTGACCAAGCATTACACGAGACTTCTCTCCCCCTGAAAGCAGAGAGACTTTTTTATCAGCACTATCACCACTAAACATCATCGCCCCTGCTATACTTCGTATAACCTGTGTAGAGAGTTTTGTGTTAGCGGAGTGTATCTCATCAGTTACAGTAGCATTTGGATGGAGCCGTGCTATATTTGTCTGACCAAAGTGAGCAAACTCTACAGAAGGATGGGAACTCACATCCCCTTCTAGCTGTTTTAATTCTCCAGCTAGAGTATTTAAAAGAGTTGACTTTCCTTTCCCATTTTTCCCTATAATCCCTATACACTCTCCTCGTTGAATACTAAAACTTATATCCTTAAAGAGTAGATTTTCAGGAGTATATCCAAAGGCTAACTTCTTCACTTCAAGCATCACTTTTGCAGGTGTCTCTTTAAAGTTAAAATCAAATGCTAGAGTATTATCAAATGCTAACTCATCAAGTCTTTCCATCTTCTCAAGCTGTTTTACTTTTGACTGTGCAAGAGCAGCGGTAGAAGCACGAGCCTTATTTTTAGCGATAAACTCTTCAAGCTCTTTAACTTTTTTATCTTGTGCTATTTTATGTTTTGCATAGAGTTCATCATTTGCAGCTAACTGCTCATAAAACTTATGTGTGTTTCCTGCAATTACCTCTATTTTCTTACGAACAAGTCCCATTGTATGGGTACAAATGCTATCCATAAAGTCACGGTTGTGGGTGATAAGTATTACTTCACCCTCAAAAGCACGAAGAAAGTTTTTCAGCCAACGAAGTGAGACAATATCAAGGTAGTTAGTAGGCTCATCAAGTAGAAGTAGGTTTGGTTCAGTTACAAGAAGTTTAGCAAGGTTAATACGTATCTGATAGCCACCTGAGAAAGAGAGAGGATCTTTCTCTAAATCTTCGTGTGTGAACCCAAGCCCAAAAAGAATCTTCTCAACTCTATAGACATCATACTTCATCTCCTCTTCTAAAGCGAGTGCAGCCTCTTCACGAAGAGTAGATTCACTAAAGGTAAGATGCTGTTTGAGTGTTCCTATCTTATAGTTTTTAGGAATGATAACCTCTCCACTATCTGCACTCTCTTCACCTAATATAAGCTTAAAAAGTGTAGATTTTCCACTTCCATTTCTCCCCACTAATCCTGTTCTGTTTCCAGCATTTAGTTTTAGATTTAAGTTATTAAAAAGTTCTTGACTTGCAAAGTTTTTAGTAATGTTTTGTAGTTGTATCATAAGGCTCTTTTTCTCTCTTCTTCTCTCATTATTTTCTCACACAAATTATACCCATATTCTATAATTTCAGTAGAGATATTAAACTCTAAAGTAGCACATAAATTTCTTGGGACACTTATCTCTATATTTGGTGGATATGTAGCTAACTTCATTCTCGCTATAGTCCCCTGCATAGAGTCAAAGGAGTTATTAGCCACTTTATAAACGCCATCCTCTTGAGAGATGAAACTTGGTAGTTTAATATCAGAGAGATACTCACTGATAATGCTTGCCATACCTCTTTTCTCACTCTCTTGGCGTTTAAGTTCTATATCCTTCTCTACTTGTCCACCTAAGTTTACAGCTATAGTTAAATCAGTATGGTCATTAAATGTTGGAGCGATTGGAACAGGATTTAAAACACCACCATCAACAAGTTTTTTTCCCTTATACTCAAAAGGAGTAAAGAAAAGAGGTAGAGAGACTGAAGCACGAATGGCATCCAAAAGAGAACCTTTATCAATCCAGATCTCCTTCTCATCCTCTATATCTGAAGCAACTGCTGTATATTTTATATGTAGTTCTTCTATATTTGGATCGCCAAAGAGACTTCGCATCTCTTCAAAAAGGCGTGACCCCGAGACTAGGCCTCCAGAACCTTTAAAATCTAAAAGCTTTATCATAGCAAAGGTATCAAGCGAACACATCCATTCTGCATACTCTTCAAGCTTTCCAGCGGCATAAAAGCCACCGACCATAGCTCCAATAGAGCATCCAGAGATAGATTTTATCTCATAGTTATTCTCTTCTAACCAACGAATAATTCCAACATGTGCCATACCACGAGCACCACCACTGCCTAAGACTAATGAGACTGTTTTTTTCATCTACTTTATCCATTTTAAGGTAACTTAGACCTTTTAATACAATAGCATATCATAATTTTGGTATCATACATAAAACTACGTTGGAGTACCGTTTGAAACAACTCATAAAGAAAATAAAATCTATTACACCACTAAATAGTGATGAGGCGATAAAGAGCATCACTTCTATGCTTACTAAGCAAACAGATCCTATACCTTTACTTGAGAAAGAGCTCCTTCATGCACTCTCAATTAAAGGTGAGTATCTTGTTTTAAAACTTAGCTATGAAGATTTTCAAGATGAATTAAAATATGAAAAAATAAAACATCAAATCTCACAATCACTTAGTGTCATAGTCTCTTACGAAGAGGATGGTCACTCTTTTGCTAAAATAGAAAAGTTTGTAAACTATATTTGTGAGATTTCTGATAGTAAACAAAACTCTATTTTTAGTATTAAGAAAGTAAATAAACTCTCACAATTTCCAATAAAAATTTTATTTACTGGTATTCTCCCTATTAATCAACTAAAAATGTATATTAGTCGAGATATTTATGAACTTATTAATTCAGATGATGCCTATTTTATAGCTCGTTTTGATGAGTTTCGAGATATATTATCCCAAGAGATTGGAGTGCCTATACTTCCTGTCTTTTCACATCTTGATGACTCTTTAGCACCTACAGAAGCAATGCTTATAGACCCACTTGATGAGAGAGTAGTAAGTCATTTTTTCACAACTGAAACTATGAATAAAAACACCATAGAAAACTACCTTGTAAAACTTTTTTACATATACATTACACTAGCAAATAAGAGTGCAATACACTAAAATAACACGATTTTTGATATAATAGTGTTATCAAGAAAAGAAGTGAGGATAATATTATGCAAGTATCATCAAATACAAACCAATATCAATCATTACAGTCGCAACAACAACCTATCACTATTCCGGTAGAACCAACTGACCCAAAATACTCTAATAAAGAGATTTATGAAGCGAGTCAGGGAAATGTTATTCGTGGAGATCAAGGGGAGTTAAAACTTACACCGCAAGGTGAAACAAATCTAAATAGTGCAAAAGATGAAAAAGCTAGCCAAGTGGCAGCTGAAACACAAGCACAAAAAGATTCAGCTAGAGAGAGTGCAACTGGATTTTTAGCAGCTAGTTCTAAAAAATCTCAAGTAGAGATTTACTTGGCAGTAGCAACAGATGGGAAAGCTTCTCAAGACAATGCAACAGCTGATGTTATTAGTGAACTTCGTGATGTTCAAAAACAGAACAATGCAGTCCAAGCTTATGCTACTTATCAAGAAGCACAAAAAAATGGAACACCCGCTCTCTTCTAGCACTTAGCTAGAGAGCAACCACTTTTACCTCATCTGCTAACAAGTAGCATATAAACCCTTTTACATTTTTTCCACTTATCTCTTCAATGGCGTTTACATAGTAACGAACCTGTTTAAGGTGGTGCTCACTAAAACTAAATGAACTCTTATAATCTATAACAGTAAAACTTTCATCTTCATGGGCAACTAAAAGGTCTACATATCGTAGGTTATTTTTATAACGTAGTGCTTTCTCTTTATAATGTACTCCAGATAAAAGTCTCTGCACTTCACTACTCTCACAAAAAAGTTCTACTCTATGTGTAATATCGATAATCTCAGCATCACTCAGTGTAAATCCATACTTATTAAGCATCATATCTTTTGCACTCTTTATAGCATTGAGAGTAAAGGTCTCCATCATCTCAAGCATATAGTGAAGGGAAAGTCCAAAGTTTATCGCTTTTAAATCTTCATCCTTTTCACTCTCCAGTGCGAGGATATCACTCTGTGTTCCATAATAATACTCTTGAAAATGAACTGCTTTAGGCATTTGAACTATCTCTTTCTCTTTTACATCTATATGAATCTCCCCTCTTTTACCTAAAGGTAACTCTAAGATATCAAAACTAGACTTTTCACTCTTTTGAATGATGATAAGATGCTCGCGTGCTCTAGTAAATGCTACATAAAAGGCATTGAGACTATCTTCGAGAACTAACTTTCTCTCTTTCTCTATCGCCCTCTCATAAGCACTATCTATAGCATCTCTATCTTTCGTTCTTAGGTAGATATTTTGAAGTATTATTCCATCATACTCATAGATGATACTCCCCCGTGAAGCTGGTGGTTTTTTTAGTCTATCCATCACAATAACATGCTCATACTCTAAACCCTTAGACTTATGGACTGTTAGCACTCTCACACCACTTATATCTGAAGCAGCTGCGGAAGTATCAAGTCTTTCATACTCAAAAAGAAGTGCTTCTACATCTGCATAATTACTAACAACATTTAAAAAACGAATCAGATGAAAGTCCTGAGTAAAGAGTTTATACTTCTCTATAGCTTGCTTTACTACATCAAAGAGTGAAACGCTATTAAAATCTACAAAGTAAATCTTTTGAGGCTTCTGCTCTATGAGTGAAAAAAAGTTTTGTCTATATATCTCCTCTTTAAAGTAGTGATACTTCAGATACTCCAAGAGTGCCTTGACACCTTTTTGGTTGATAAGTTTTGTTGTTGTCTCGGTAACAACCTCTATCCCTTCCTCTTGAAGTGCATTTTTCACAGCCTCTCCATCACCATTTGTTGCACACAAAATTGCGATCTCATTATGATCTGCCCCAAGTGTTAAAAACTTTTTTACCTGAATAATAGTTGTCTCTAATAGTGCATCTTCTTGTATCACCTCTACATAACCACCCTGTGCCTCATCTCGAACAAGTTGGGGTGAATAGTTTGCTATTTTTGCCACAAAAACACTGTTTACAAACTCTATAACCTCTTTTTGAGAACGGTAGTTTGTTAGTAGCTTCTCTACCTCTGTACTGTTTTGTTCTACAACCTCACCAAAGAGTGCTGAGACACCACCACGAAACCTATAGATAGACTGCTTAACATCCCCTACAAAAAAGAAACTTCCATTCTCAAAAATTCCCTGCCCAGAAGTTATCTCATCTATAAGAGGTTTGAGTATCTCATACTGAATTATACTTGTATCTTGAAACTCATCAAGCAGCATATGCTCTATCTTTGCATCGAGTCTAAAGTATAAAAACTCACTATCATCTATACGGTGCAGTATCTCATAAACTAAAGACGTAACATCTGAAAAAGAGAGTTCACTCTCCTCCATATAGAGTGCTTTTTTAGCCTTTTT
>Ga0256836_1000444_pt1 | contig 22067 bp, 35 predicted proteins | sample 4561380metaG_FD_185974 | JGI IMG/M metagenome (GOLD analysis project Ga0256836, IMG submission 185974) | Hydrothermal vent microbial communities from Guaymas Basin, Mexico - 4561-380 | ecosystem: Environmental > Aquatic > Marine > Hydrothermal vents | place: Mexico: Guaymas Basin | collected...
TGGAAATTATAAGAACTGCCTATAAAATGATATGCAGCAACCGCCAATATCACAATTATAAAATATTTCTTCAACCCCATAATCCCACCCTTTTAATATAATTTTATAATTTTTATCTTTAAATTTTTCCCCTCTTTAAATTTACAAATCCAAATTAACAAATACAATTAAGAATAAAAAATAAAAAAATCATTTAAATCCAAATAACAGTTTTATCAACTCGATGGCATTGGGGTTAGTTATAATTATAGCAAATAGGATAATCAAAGTGTGAATAATAAGCTTGTAATTCATTCTCTCCTCTAACGATTTTATTTCCTCCCTAACTACATCAATCTCTTTCTTAACCAACAGAACATCCTCTTTTGTAGCTAATTCACTTCTCAACTCATCCTTTAACTCATTCTTAACCTCTATTTTTCCCTCCCTCATTAATTCAATTATTACATCATAAAACTCCCTTGCCTCTTTTTCATCCTTAACCTTTTTAAGAATCAACTCATACAACTTAGCATAGGCAATAGCCATAACACCACCACGTAATCATTAATTCCTATTATTGACTCAAAGTATATATATTAAGGTTGTTTATTAAGAATAAAAAATAAAAAACCTAACTCTTAACCAGTCCTTTCAATTGTTGCCTCCAAAACTTTATATCCTCATCAATCTTTTTAATCTCCTCATTCAACCTTCTAATTTCATTATTAATCAGTTTCTTCTGCCTCTTTCTCTTCTCTAATTTCCTCAACAATTCCCTCCTCTCCTCATTCAAATCCCTTAAATAATCCAAAATAATATTTATACTGTTATTCGCACTTGCCACATCCATAATCATCACCAAAAAATTTATAAAAGAAAATTAAAAATTCTCACTGTGCAACGATTAAATCCGAAGCCCTAATATACTTAACTTCCTTATCTACAAACCAATTCCTTAAATCAATAACCTTCTCCTTCTCACTAAGTATTAGATTCATAATCATATCAGCAACATGCTCAGCAGAGCCCTTAATCTCTAATTCCACACTATGGCAATCCCCACCAATATCATAAAGAATCCTAACCTTATCCCCACAGGACTGAATATTAATAATTCTATCCACATTAATCCTCTTAGTAGAATTCCTCTCTTTAACTATCAGAAACCTCATACTTTCACCTCTAAGTTTTTAGATTTATAAAATCACCAGAATCAACTTATTTAAAATGCAAATGTTAATTATCCTATTACATTTATCATAACAAACCCCAAAACCTACAAACTGCCCAAAATCGATAACATCTACTTTCATCCAACCACCAAAAAGCCCATTATAAAGTATGCATGATTATCCCTTTTAATACTCCTCTATCAGTTTAATGATTCTATTTGTAAAATCAATCCTAACTTTGACTCCCCCATGCTTTACTTCCAAAACCTCATCCCCAAACTCATTTTTTTGAATTTCAACATCATCCCTCTCAAACATTCCATTTTTGTAGATTTTAATAAGTTCAAACTTCTTCTTTCTTGGCATTATCTTCCCCCCCAAAACCATTTTTTAAAGAAAGAAACAAGAAATAACGAGCATCATCCCTGCCCTGAGATTATTTTATTAAATCGCTCCCCTCCAATAAATATTCCAGCTTCTTAATCTCCTCTCTAATTTCTTTTTTCTTTTCTGAATCGCTTTTAACTCTTCTCCTTTTGCATCGCATTCCCTTACTAACAATCCTAAGAATTCTGCCTTTAACTCTCTAATTTGCTGTGGAATAATAGCTTTTCTTAATTCCAATATAGTTTGTTTGTCTTTTTCAGTTAAAGGTTCGCCCATACTACCCCTCCAACTCTTTTTTTAATCAAAAAATAACGGGCAGTCATCCCACCCAATCAGGGCAGGTCCAAAACCTACCCCTCATACACTTGGGTGGTCATCTTTCACTGTCATGTTATAATGTAGCATTATAAGTATATAAGTTTTTCGGTTTCAAACTTTATAAGTTTCAAAGTAGAAAAGTTTAAATACTATACACTATAACATTATAAAAGAGTAAAAACACATAGGTGATATTGTGATAGTCTTGTGTAGAGGTGGAATATTGGCAGAAGAACAATACTATTCAGCAAAAGAAGTAGCAGATATATTGGGGGTTAGCACAACTACGATATATGACTGGATAAAAAACGGGCTAATCAAAGCAAAGCCCATTAAAAGATTAAAAAAGACCTATTGGCAAATACCACAATCTGAAGTAGATAGACTTAAAAAAGAACTCGAAATAGAGAATACCGAGTAATTAACTTAAATATGTAAATATTAGTGCTTAATAAAAAAAGAATTGCCCCCTAAGCCCCGGAAATATCCGTAGAGGTGAGTATAAATGGTATCCACAATCTACAAAGGCAAATGTTATTATGACAATGATAGTATAAAAAGATTTTCGGCCGATACCATTCTCCATATAAAATACTTATTAAAAGATGTATTGGTAGAAACAGACACTAACCAATATATTAACTTAGAAACTTATATTAAAAAGTATAAAAAGCTTCCTTCTCTAAGAAATGTGATGTATAGGCCTGTTTTGCTATATCACACTATCACGAGTTTTAGCGACTATGTAAAAAAATACTATGATTTTCTTGAAGCCCATAAAGATGATGACCCAACATTAAATCTATATGTCTACCTATTTACAGGAAAAATTCTCAACTACAACATTTTTTTAGAGCACTACCCTCAAATTTTGACTTTAACTTATGATGAATTTATAGATTTAGTTATAGAGATAGGGGTGTTAGGATGAATGAGGCCATTGACCTCATGGCAAAGAATTTAGTGAAGACATTAAATTATGATTTAAAAAAAGCAGTTGCAATTATCTCAGAATACATTTTTAAATTTTTCGACGAAAACCCAGAATCGGTAGAATTAGATTTAATAGAATATGCTTACAACCTTGCAGAGAATGAAAATGACATTAATTTACTCGTCGCATTGAAATTCATTGAAACCCTAAGTGAAAAGGAAATAAAAGACGTTATCGAATCTGCACTAAAAGATGCTTTCCTTCAACCAAGAAATGATATTAGAATAATTTTCAATGGTTTTAGTTTTGGATTGCCTGACGACATTTACCCTCTCAGAACAGAAACAGTTCTTGAAGCCACATTGATAGACAAATATCCACTCACAGTCTTAGAAGTGAAAGAACTCAGAAAAAAAGGGGATGGGGATGAAATAAAAACAGAAAAGTTAATCATTTGCAAAATAAACACAATAGAGCACATTTACAACCCTGTTGATAAAGTATCCCTCCTACATGTCAATGCTTCAAAAATAAAAGGTAATGAAATAATTCCTGTTGAAGTTTTAGACATAAAAGAGCTTGAAAAGCTTTATAGTTCAACTGTGGTTTCAAAATTGAAAAAAGACACTTTATTGTATTCAACACTTCATGATGCTATGAAAACCCTATTATTAAAACATGCTCAAGAGGTGATAAAAGTATGTGGATTTGCAATAATTGAAACAGACGGGAAAATAACAATTCCAGGAACTTATCAAACTCAGGATGTTGTTTTCTCAGAAGATTTCGAAAAGTTCAGAAAACTCGTCTTAGATAAAGAATTTAAAACCCCAAACTGGAAAAAAAGAGCGTTCATAGAATGCTTAGCAAAATTCAACAAAGCACATAACTTAACAACAATCGGGGCATTTTTTGCATCCCATTTGATACACATTGTTAAACCAACAATAGTTCCCCCAATTTTCATTTGGGGGGACTCTGGAATTGGTAAGACAAGTTTAGCAATGTTATTAAGTTACTCCAACCCTTCTTCAACCCAAACAACATTGCACCAAATATTGCAACATATTTCAGGTTTCAGAAACGGTATTGTTTATTTCGATGAAAAAATAGAATGGGGAGGACAAGTATTACAGGAAATTAAATATGCCTCAACTAATTTTGGATACTTACATAGAAAGAGCCATAATAAGCACTATTTCTCCAATATGATGGTCTTAGCAACATCAAACCCTAAACCAAAATTCAAAATTAAAGGTTTAGAGGATTTGAAAGGTATTGTAAGAAGAAGTATATTCTTGGAGGTTCTAAGGGAATTGGATGCCATTGATGACAAGAGCATAGACGAAGCCTATGACTTCTTGGACGTCCATAGGGAAGAACTTATAAATTTCCTAATTGAAGAGTTACTGCAATTTGATGTAGAAACACTCAAAGAATTATATGACTCTACGGGGACCTATAAAGAAAAATACAGAATGATAGTTTTGGGGCTAAAGGTATGGCAAGAAATTTGTAAAAGATATAATGTAGAATTAAATATTAACATAGACAAGCTCATATCAAGATATGAAAAGAGCGAAAAAGAGGTCTTAGGTCTTGGAGAGTTGAGCTTTATTGATTTAATTAAGTCAAAGATTTTAGAAGATATGGTGGATATTGCTAAAAAAATAGGTTGCAAAGATGCATGTATATATGTAGTTATTAGAGAAAATAATGTTATCAAAGCAGTATTAGAAACAAAACATTACGCAGTTGTAAAACAGAAAAACGGAAATTTGAAGATAGTCTTCACAGTGCAAGGATATAAGAACCTCTCAGAATCAATAAAAGAACTCCCACTGTTAGACAATAGCAAAGACATTTCAAACTATTTAAAGTCAATAAATATAGAATTTGAGTATAAACACGCAAAAGTTGCAGGTGTTTTACAGAAATATTTCACAATCGAAGTTCCTGAAACAGATGATTCAGAAGCAGAAGATATAGAAGTTGAAGAGCTCTCTAACGAAGTATTGAAACTATTAGATAATAATAGCTGGATTGCAAAACATTCCAAAGTATATAACATTATAAAGGAAGCTACTGAAAAAGGAGAGTTAATCTCATATATGGAACTGTTGGAGAAAACAGGGTTTGATGAAGATACCTTAGACAAAATATTAGACAAGTTAAAGAGAGATGGGGACATTGACGAGCCATTTCCATCAAAATACAGAATATTATAAGACATTCCTAAAAAATACGGCTATTTTACCCCTTTTTAACCTTTTTTAACCAGGTTAAACGAAAGGTTAAAAATCAAATTTTGCTTTTTTTATCAATTAACTATTTTGTTATTCTTAATATCCCCAACGGTAAAATTAGCATGCTGTTTTAACCGCCTATCGTTAAGCATTTCTAAAATCTCTTAAAAAATCGGATGTAACATTGTTCTTTACAAATGGTTAAAAAGGTTAAACACCATGTGCCTTGATTTTTTTCTGACACACAAAAAAATATAACAATTTCACATTAGATTCTTTTTAACCTTTAGTATGAAACGAACAATTATACTATATCTCATAAAGATAAGCATAATCCATTGAGATAAAAGGTTAAAAATGAGGTTAAAAAAGGGTTAAAAAAGGGTTAAACGGCTTTTAACCCTCAAAACCGTAATATAATATAATACTTTTATCTAAATGAATCATACGTAATTCTTAGCAGTGGCATAGGACCAAAAACTATGCCTCTGCCAGGGGTTATTATTTATTCCAAAAATGGTATTATACAATCATACTTATAAAAAATGATAATAAAATGAAAAAATGTAGTATATAATCCAAAATGTTGAGTTTTGATAATTAAGAACTGTAAAAAATACTTATTTTTATGTTCTTACATAATGTATTATATACATTATTAGACAATATAATTAAAAGTATGAGAAAACCATTGAGATTTGGTGTAAAAGATAGGAAAATTGCCTATATTGAAAATATTGTATCTTCTATCGGGTATATTCATAATCGGTTTTTGTAAATGGACATAATTATGCAGTTTAAAATTTGAGTTTGTTGATGAGTATTACTTATTTTATAGCAGTGGCATCTCTGCTGGTCCGGAATTATGCCACTGCTAATATATAATCAGAATTTGGAGGACTGTCTTGGTGATTGGATGAGTGAGGATAAAGTTGTAGAATTATTGGAAATGAGAGGATTTGATAAGTATATGGCTAAGGTGCTGAGTAAAGTTATGAATAGGAATGAGTCTGTTAAAGCTGTATTTAGGACGGATGGTGGATATTGGTTTTTAATGAGTAGGAGAATTATTATCTTAAAACCATTTGTATTTGGTTATAAAGTTGCTGAAATTATTAATCATAGTCAAATAGAGAGGTTATATTACAACATTGATAAAGGTTTCTTTTCTTCTTCTATGGAGCTTAAGATAAAGTTGAAGAATGAGAAGACGAGAACTTATAAAGTTAAGGATGATTTTGATTATGTTGCGAGGGCAATTGATAATTTGAAATATGCTAAAAGGAAAAGGAAAAAGAGTAAAAATAAAGATAAAAGAAGTTGAGGGTGGGTGCTTTGAGAATCGCTACTTCCAATAGCGTTTGGATTGGGATTATTATTTTAGTAATAGTTACTTTTGCTCCTGGGATATGGTTTCTAATGCATTACAAAAGTTACAAAGTATTGCAGATTGGAAGCTATTCACTTTCAGTAAGTTACCAGACTAACCCATTAATGTTTTATGCTGGAGTGTTTTTAATATCTTTCGGGATTATTTCCATACTTTGGGCTGGATACATCTATAACAATATTAAAAATAACCTAATTGAGTATTTTAGTATCTGTCCTATCTGTAAAAGTCCAAATGTCCTCGCAAAAATATCTTTTAGTATGACAATAGATGATGTTCAAACTGTTGCTTGCCAAAATTGTGGGGCTAAGTGGAAGATAAAAACTTCTGGAGCTACTGGAAATATAAAAACTGTAAAATTGGTTAAGCCGAGTGATGATGGTAGGGGGCAAGAATACCTTAGTAAGGAAACTGACCCAGAGTTTTGGGCTTCTTTAGCACGGGAAAAAGAATAAGAGCAATAAATAACATAATTTTTAGTATGGTGATTTTTATGTCTACTACTTATGAGTTAAAGATTTACGGTAAGGTTCAGCATGTTGGTTTTAGGGATAGGATTGAACATATTGGTAGGGGTTTGGGTATTTCTGGGGTTGTCTATAACCACAAGGATGGAACTGTTAGGATTTTGGCTAATTTTGATGATGAGGAGATTAAAGAGTTGTTTAAAAAGAGTATTAAGGCGTTGGAAAAGAAGGATAAGCTTATAAAGATTGAGAAGATTGAGGAAAAAGAATTAAATGCTTATATTGAGTTCCCTGAGGGGATTAGTAGGTTATCTTCTGATGATATTTTGGAGTTGAATAAAAAGTTGGATGTGGGTGTTGAATACATAAAAATGATTTTTGAGAAGCTTGATACTATTGATAAAAAGTTAGATGATAAATTCGATACTATGGTTGAAATACTAAAAGAGATTAGGGATAAGCTTTAATTTCTTTTTTCTTATCACTTCTAACAGGGGCATTGTTTTTGGTCCTATGCCACTGCTATATATAATACAATTTTATAAAATTATAATTTTGAAAGTGGGCTTTCTATTTTTCTATCTCAATATTGCCATCTTAGGGGGCATTATTATGTTTAGGAAACTCTTTATAAAATATTTAGGTATTGATGAGTATGCTAAGCAAATTGAAGAGTTAAGGGATTGGAAGGAACGGAATGATTTGGAATTAAAAAGATTGAAAGAAGAAGTTGAGAATTTGAAGAAAGTTAATAATTCCATTTTGGAAGAAGTAGGAAACCTAAGAGGAGAGCTTATAAATGTGACTAATGAGCTTAGCGAGTTAAAGGGTGGAATTGATGAAATAAATGAAATTATTAATAAATTAAAAGAAATTGAAAATAGGTTGTTGGATTTAGAAAAATTCACTTCTGGAATGTATTGGAATAAAAAATCTGCGGGTGGAAATCTTGAGGATAGGATTATTGGGATATTATCTCTTCGGAATAGTATGTGCATAACGGAATTAAGAGATGAGCTTGGAATCTCTGTTAGAACACTATATGAGGTTCTTTCCAAAATGGAATCTTCTGGAAAAATAGAGAGAAGGAAAGTTGGGAGAAAAGTATATGTGCGGTTGAAGGTATAGTGGAAGCAGTTTTTTGCTCTGTCTTGGTTTTCAAAATAAGCATTCTTTAAGCTTTTTTATTTAAAATCCCAAAAGATGACAATCAAAACTTGGAACATTGGAGGTATTTTTGGTATTTTTTAATATTCTTCTTCATCATCTTCATCTAAATCATCATTTACATACATTATTATCTCTGTTAAGATATTTTTTGCTTTTTCTAAGTCATTTAGTTTTAGATGCATTTCCAGTTCTGCAAATAACATGTCTATGGTGCCATTGTATAGGCCTTTTTTAATAAGTTGCTCTTTGTATTCCAAGACCAGTTTTTTAAATAGTCTTATTTTTGCATTCTTTGCTATGTCTTTGATATACAGCCAAAGTGTGGATTTTGGAATGCCTAATTCGTTAGCAGTTTCCCTAATTGAGTAATTGTTATTAATTAGCTCAATAGCTTTTTCTAAAATGTCATTTTGAATTTTTTTCTTTCTCCCTCTCTGCTTTTCTTCTACATTTATAACAACTGTTGGGATTTCTTTTAATGCCTCTATCTTGTACTTCATCTTTTTGTGGTTGTATACACTTTTTGGCATTCTAACAATAATAACATCTTTTTTAGCCATTTCTTTTATTTTCTCAATTTCTTCCCAGCCCACTATTTTGTTTATCTCAGTTATCATCCTAATCTCCTTAGAGTTTCTTCTGCTATTTTTACCTGTGTATATCTCATAACCATGTCCATTGTTGCATGTCCAGTTATATGTGTGATTATTTGGGCTGGAATTTGCTTTTTACTTAAATAGGAGATATAGGCATACCTGAGGGAGTGTGTGTTGATTCCTAAGTTTGAAATGAACCATTTTGAGGCATTATTTGCTAACCTTCTTAAATTCTTGTTATGCCAATCTTTAATAATATCCCTAACTGTTTCTAAATCTTCATCTGTTATCTCTTCTGGCAGTATTATTAACCTTCTAACATCATCCTTTCTTTTTTCAACTTTAACTTTTACTTCTTTATTTCCAGTTAAGATTATTTTTACCAGCCCTTCTATTGCCTCCCCAACTCTGCAACCGTTCCTAAGTTGGAGGAGTCCTGTCAAAATGTAGGTATAAGCAATTTTATCTTTTTGATATAATGGCTTTTTGTTTCTATAGTAGTTTAGTCGGTTTAATAGCTCTTTTTTGGTTTCTTCATAGTCAAGTTCTTTGTCCCACTTAGCCTTCATGTTATCCTCACCATGTTTGTTCTGTCCAAAAATTTCTAACTCAAAGTAACCTTATGGAACTTTGATTACCTACAAAAACATTTAAAAAAATAAATAAATTCAATTAGAATTGTCAAGCTGTTTAAGTGCTTTTTCTAATTTTTCTTTTAGTTTTTCTGCTTCCTCTTTTGTTATTTCAAAAATACAATCCTCTCCATTATTTATTATGTTAAATCCAATTTCTTCCTCATTATCTCCATCTTTAATAACAATCATTACATCATTAGTTTTGAATAACATCGTTTCCCTCCTTTTGTCCATGCTCCCACTATTCAGATTTTCCATTGTTTTCTTTCTTTTTGTTATCGTCTTTATTTAGCAACTCCATGATATTCTGACATCTGTTGATATCATCAATAGCCCTATTTTTTTCACTTAAAACAATCTCATTCAGTATGTTAGTGTCTTCTCCCATGATTCTTAACAATCTTCCTAATAATATTGAAGTTGCAGAGACTCTCCCCATGTAGTAATCAACCCAGATACTTGACTCTTTAACCCCATTGTCATTTGCTATTTTATTAAGTGCAAGATAGTATGAATCTTTTTGTAAAATTAACAACCCGTCTTTAATTAATTTGTTAATTTCACTAACTAACACTTCATATTTTGTTTGAATATCTGCTATTTCATTAGGCACTTGTGGAGTAGCCTCTTTAACATCTTTTTTTAAAATCTTCAAAAAGTTCATAGTATCACCTCATGAGTTCTAATGGTTTAAAAATAGAAGAATCCTGGAAGCACTTTTATTAAAATAATCAACAAAGGCATTGAAACAGAAATCCAAAAAATAACATCTTCAATGATAATTTCTCTTTTACTTGGTCGCTCTAACTTTGGATTGGAACACTCTAACAACTGAACTCTTTGGATGTAATCTTTATCCTTCACACTTTTTCACCCCTAGAATATCAGTTAGGAAATTCAATTCTTCACCTATAATGTCAATTCTTTCACTGATATCTCTTTGAAATGTATTTTTCTTAATATAATCCAAATGCTTAGCAATTCTAATCAATGTTTTAATAATTAATTCTTTTTTATCAACACTGGCATCTTCTTTTTGTTTTCTTTCTCTTTTGGATACATTATTAGATACAGCATTATGTTCTTCTTCTGGTTCATTTCCATCAATGCAGAGGTCAATGTCAATATCTTCGGGTGCCTGAATATCTACATCAACATCCATCCCATCAACTTCTACCATTTTCTTCACCTATGAGTGATTTAACAAATTTATCAAATGAGAATTCTGCCCCTTCAAACTCTTTGTATTGTTTTCCTTTTTTATCTTCTTTTTTCTCCCTGCCTTTATACATTCTCAGTGCAGGGTTGAGATGTAATGCATTTTCTATAATGTCATTAAGTTCATACATTACCTTATGTAATGCAGATTCATACATTCCAGCAATTTGTAAGGCAGTTTCATATAACAATCTCTTTCTAACATCATTACCTTCTAATGGGATAGCAACTTCTGTAAAGTTATTCTCATATCTAAAACTGTGTGCATAGATTGTTATAACATCATCAGAGATGCCAATACAACCTTCTGGGACATACACAACTCTGTATGCTTCTTTTTTGCCAAGTATGATTTCTTTAATTCTTAACCAAAACTCTTCCCAAAAACTTGGCATCCTTCTTCGGTATAGGATTATATACTCTCCATGAGGTCTTGGGATTAATGCCACGGGATATCCATAGATTTTTTCACCAGTTCCATAGTTCCACATTAGGAGTTTTTGTTTCACTCTATACGGTGTAAGGGCATTTTTTGCATGCTTTTCATCATCATTTCCAAAGATGTTGAATTTAAATCTCCATTTTTTGTAGTTTTCATCATCCTCTTTAACATCATGGGAATAATATTCTTTTGAATAGTTATGTAGTGGCTGATGTTCCGTATATACATAGTTACCTGAGTAAGGAGGGTAATTAGGATAAGGATTTTGATAAAATTGCTGAGGGTTGTCGGGACTATTAGAATTTTGTTTATTTTTGATAAGTTTTTGAATAATGCCCATAATTCCACCTTACAAACTTTGAGGCGGTCTATATCTTATCCATTCAGTAAATACCTTCCCATAGCTAAAATAACCTTTGAATCTAAGTTTGTTTCTTAGGTTTTCAAATTCATCTATGTTGCTACATTCATCTAACAACATATCTTCATCTATATCAGGAATTATAGAAGAGAGAAGTTTATAGTCTTCCCTACTTGCTATTTTTCCAACAATGCCAAAGTGGGATGTCCCATTAACAAGAACTTTTTTATCTCTAATTCCCTGAAGGTATTGTGTTGCATATATTAGAGTAATTCCCAAACTCCTTCCTTCTCTCATAATTTTATCCAATGCCCACCTTCCTATTGGGTGGGTCATGATATTTTGAACCTCATCGACAACAAAAAATACTGGAATTCTTAGTTTCATGGCAACATTAACCATTTTTTCAACAATCATTTTGAAAATAACCATTTCTTCAAGAGTTGTTAAATCACTGTTTTGAGAAAAGTCAATTACATTTATTTTTTTATTTGTAAGGAATTTTAGGAAACTTTCATCATTATTGGGAGTGAATAGAGGGTCTAATTTTATCCTCTGCATGATTTCTTCAATACTAAGGTAAGTCATACTTGGGTCATCTGGTTTTTTCTCATATTGTAAAGCCAATTCTAAAACCTTATCAGGGTCTCTAACTTTTTCTAATTCCCAGATTCTATATAATCTCCTTCCATAAACTGTTCCTCCACTTACACTTCCAATATTTTCCAAAATAGAATAAGGAATATCTTTGTAGGCAATTTTTCCTTCAACAACTTCTGTATCCCAACCATTATCAATCTGTATTAGTTTTAATGGTCTTCTCGGTCTGAATACAATCCTTCTCACTGGGAAAGATTTTAATGATAATCCAAAATCGCCCAATATTGAGTTATTATTTTTTATTTTGTAATATTTTCCTAAAATATTTGGAAATCCAAATGCAAAGTCGCCAATAGCCCCCAACTGTGTAGGATATTTGTTTAGCAAATTAACATACTGTTTAACATAATTCCATGTTTTTTTCCCATATTTTTTCATTAACATTTCATCAGAATATTTATTTGTCTCTTTAATATATATTTCTTTGATTTTTTCACTCTTTGAGATGTCGATTTTTCTTTCAAATACAAAAATAAACGGTCTAATTCCTTTTTGTAGAAATGCTGTCCATATTGCTTCAACAAGTCCTCTCATAACCGTTGTCTTCCCAAAACCTGATGGACCTAAAAAACCAGTATGGTTTGCTTCATCAGTTTTGAATTTGAGAAATCTTAATGTTTTAGTTCCATTACTCCTTCTCCCAACAGAATTACTACGACCAATATATATTCGAATATCCAAACTAATCACCATCCTTTTTATTGGATGTCAAAAATCCTTACACTCTCTACGTGGTTGAAAAATAGGAAATTTGATAAAAATGCTTTAAATTTAATTATCTTAAAAATCCTTTGAGATGAGAATAAAAAAATTTATTACGTGCCTCTACGTGCTTGAAAATCTCAGCGAAAAAAATTGCTCATAATGGATAATCGTATCTTCTTTTTGCATTGATAATTATCCATCCCAATCCCAAACATACTATCCCCCCTATGAGAATTGACCAAAAGAAATTGTTTTTGTCTTTTTTCCATTCATTATATGCCAATACTGCCTCTTCACTTGTAGAATTAGATGATTTCTCAATTAAGTTAGTTATCAAATCTTTGTATTGTTCATTTTCATTTTTTAATACCTCGTTCTCTGCCTTTAACATTGTTATTTCTGATTTTAGTTTTGAAATATTCTTTTGTAATTCAATATTCTTTTTCTTGTAAGTTATCAGCTCTGAGAGTTCTTTATTCTTTTTATCAAGTTCTTTTTGTAATCTTGTAATGTTTTCTTTTAATTTATCTACTAATGCCATGTAAGCCTTTACCAAATCTCTATCATACCATATAACCGTTTTATTTCCCTTCAATTGGACTATATTCTTCACTATGATTGTTATATTGTTGGGCAAGGTTGTATTGGTGTCATTAATGTAGAAGGTTTTTGTTTCCTCCGTCTCTGGATTGATTAATGTTATTGTTTTTGCCATTGCTGGGGTTATTATAATTAATAATATTGTAATAATGCACAACTTCTTCATCTAACCACCAAACAATCCCTTCATTTTTACATAGCCAGTAGCCCTATCTACAAGAATATATCCCATCCAATCACCTTTGCTACTCCCCTTTCCAAAATAGAGTTTAAAAGCCCAGTAATAGTTTCCATTCTCTTCAAACTCTTGCAAATCTTCAACATCTATTCTCAAATGATAATTATACTTGCTTAATCCGTATTCCTCCTCTTTTCTCTGCAGATAATCTTGTGCTTTTTTGTAGGCATCATAAGCAGATATGGGACACTCTTTTGGAGGAGTTCCTAAGATGACAAAAGAACCGTCTGAATACCTGATAGTTCCATTGTAGATGACATATCCTTTCTCTGGATAACCCATCTCTAACAATCTCTCTTTTATTATCTCCTCATCACTATGTTGCATTTCCAAAATAGCAAAAGAAACTAAGAAAGTGATTAAAAAAGCAAAAAAGAGTATTCTCTTCATAATCTCACTTATGTTGTTATGTTGTATGCTCCCTCAGCTGGAACTCTGCACGTCATATTACCATATACAATATTTAAGTAATAATATACAGTGGCATTTTGTGTAATATTTGAGATTTCAACAACTGTTGGCAAGGTAACATTTGTTAAGCTTGCAGCTTCAGTGAAGTTGTTATTATCATAAGATATGAATGCTGTGATTCCATCAACTGTTATGTTCTCTTTTGAAGCAGATACTGAAATCAATATACTATTGTTTATACAATCAGCAGTGGCATCAAAAGAGATAGAAGTTGAATTATCTGTTATATTCTCAGTTTGGTTTATTGTTTCATTTATTGTTGAATTTATCAAAGTTGAGTTTGTTGAGTTAGTTAAGTTTTCAGTGTGATTTTTCAAGAAATCTAAAAGAAATCCTCCATTTGTATCTTTACTACTCATAAAAAAAGCCCCACAAACAACTAAAATAAAAGCTATAATTAGTCCTATTGTAATGTTACGCTCCATTTTCATCACCTTACAATGGCTGTCTTGATGCTATCAGCAATGGCATTCAAGTCAATAATCCCAAAATAGCTCAAAGCTGCCAGGACAATAACTATACACACAAACACCCACAAAGACCTTAAGATTATTGCCGTTATCACAAAAAATGCCACTGCAATTAACCATAAATGTAAAATAACTCCAGAGAAAATCCCTAAACTAAAAAACATTATAGCGTGCTTTTCTTTGTTATTTTTAATGTCTTCTTTAAGTTCTTTTAGAAACCCCAATGCTATCACCCTTTTCTCTTTTTCTTTTTAGATGATTTTTTAGATTTGGATTTAGCTTTGAATTTAACCAACTTATACTTCCCATTTTTTCCTTTCATAACCCTTGTATATTCTCCCTTTCCAAGCGAAAACTCACACAATGTTTCTCCCTTAGCCATCTAACCACCTGTGAGGTTTGTTATTGTCTCATTAACAGTAGAGTTTATTGAATTGTTAATCAAATCATTGAGAAGGTTCAGAGGAATTGCATGTGAGTTTATAGGAATGTGAGATAAAATAATCTCTTTTATGGTTTCAAGATAGCCAAAATGCATTAATGCTAAAAAAATCACTGATGCTATTAGTATCCACTTCAAGTTCCTCAAAAAGAAGGCAATTGCTAAAACTACCAAAATCTCAAACCAATGAGATTGAATCATACTCAAAATAGAACTTACATCCATTTCACCCACCTAAATTAGTCATCTTGATTTTTTATAAGATACCCTATCACGACCCCAGTTCCAATACCCAGTCCTACTTTTGCTATTTCAGAGACAATTTTTGAAACGTCGTGGTAATAATACAGCAAAATAATAGTAGAAATCATTATCAAAGCTATTGCATCTCCCAATCCCCACGTCCTTGAAGAGAGTTTCCAAATAGATATAATAATTAAAAATGTTGGAACTCCCCAAGCCAAAACATCGTTAGATATCCCCAAAACATATCCAACTTCAATTAATTGAGATTTGCAAACATAACAAAGTAAAAAAGTCAAAATTGAAGCTATAATTTGTTGAATTACCACATCAAACCACCTGTTTTATGTTGTCAGTCCTGGAATTGGTGGAATTAATGTAACATATTGGAATTTGGTTGCCAACGTAGAACCTAACCAAATATACAAAATCAACTCTGCTTGCCCTGTTTCAGGGGCAAGAATGTATATTGCATACAATGCAGAAACTATGAGAACTCCAGGAGTTAATGTTCCCAAACTAAGTGTAAATGTTCCTGTTAAAGCCCAAACTATGCCCAAAAATGCAACTAATGCCAACCCAAGTGCCATCGCCGTCTGTTTTGCTGTGTTATCTATATCAGAAACTTTTGACGTTGCAATGTAGAATTTTGCATAAATATCGTTCATATCTACAAATTTATCAATTAGTTCTATCAAAACAACAATTGCCAATGGAGTTTTAGCTATTGTAGTAATTACATCGTTCATTGTAACTGAAACTGTAGAACAATACCAAAACGCTGCTCCTAATGCAACTGCGGCAAGTATGGCTTTAGCAATCCATAGTTGGAAATTGGTCTTTATTTCGGACATACTCATCACCTACATTATTGTAAAGTGCTGGAACTGCGTAACTATCTGAGATGCCACCCAAGCCCACAAAATAAACTCTACAGAGCCTGTTTCTGGAGCTACAACATATAATGCTAAAAGGCCAGCTACAATTTTTAATGCTGGGGAGTCAGCTCCTAACCCTAAAGTCAATGTCCCTGTTAGAGCCCATAAAGCAGCAAAATATATTATCAATGCTCCTCCAAACATTATCAAGTATTGAGTGCTTTTGTTTTTCTTTGTATCAACAATCTCCGATAATCTCTCCAGCCAAGATTTCTTATCTGCTATTTTGTCAACCAATTCCACTGCCAATACCACTAACAATGGAATTGAGGCAAAAGTAGCTACAATGTCTGAAAAAAGTACTGAGGTGTTAGAACCATACCAAAAAATAGCTATAAAACAAACAGAAGTAATTGCCCCCCTAATTATAATATCTTTAAAAGTAGTTTTTTCCTTTTTATCATCTGGAGCCATAAAAATCACCCAAAATAGTTTATTTTTAAAAAATTAAGAAAAAAGAGCATTAGAGTAGTTTAAGCACTATAATAGCCCCCCCAACAACTAAAATAACAACTATAAGAATTATTGCCCAATCTGGAATCCAATCTATTCCTAAGCCACTCTTAAACTGAGACCACCAATCTCCAAGTGTTGAACCTAAACTGAAAAACATGCTTGGCTCATACTTTGCTGAATCCTCATGTATCTTCCCTGCCTGCCCTTCTAATGCCTCTGCTTGGTCATCCAACCCCATTAATCTATAATCCGCAGCTTGCCTATAATAATCTCCTTCCATCTCGTAATTCTGAGCCAAGTAAAAATCAGTTCTAATCATGTTAGGGTCTGCTGTTGATTTCATATCTTTTAAGTAGTCAATAGCTTTTTCATAACAACTTATTGCTTTTTTAGCATCTTCATAAGCTTTTTCATTAGTCTTATACCTATCCAAGCTTGCTTCAACTTGTGCTTTCTTTTCCATAAGTTCATTTATCATCATGTCAGCTTTTTGCTGTATTAACTGAATATCTTCAGTAGAAACTTTTCCATCGCTAAGCAAGCTCTCTATTTCTTTCATTCTCTCGTCATTTCCAGCCAATTTAATATTATCCAATACTGCAATGTGTGGTTTTATAACTAACCATATCGGCTCTGAACCACATTCATCCTCAACTTGCCCAAACAACACGAAATATACCTCATATCCTGCTGTATCATTCTCTTTTGTGTAATATGCTGACAAAATAACTTCATTAACTCCTAAACCCATCTCTCCAAAACTACCCTTAGACATATCTCCTGGAAGACCTGCTCCATCCAACCTAACTCTGATAGGAATAGCTGCATAGTCATCTGAAATTGTTACTGGAACTGGTTCAAGGTTATCTGGCTCTCCAATTAGACAGAATCTATACTGGGCTGTGGATTGATATACATGGCATGGAGTAGCCCAAACTCTTCCTACAAAGTTTGAAACAGCCCCATTTACATCAGTAGCATAAGCAATTAACTCATCCACATCTGCGTATGAAGTTGGTAATGAACCTTCAGCCCCATCTACGTGATAAGCTCCATTATTAATGTGATTCCATGCTGATAGTGAAACCAGTTTTATATCAATTGGAACGGTCTTATCATATTCAGCTCGCCATTCTGTAGTATCTGGCTTCCCATCCCCATCTGTATCTACTTCTACTTCCTCCCATTTGTATAATTCAGCCTCTCCTTCTATTTCTACAACCACTTGAAACTTCTTAACGGTGGCATTCATCAACTCCCTAAGTGTTTTTAAATCTGCTGAACCTTGTGCAGCTAATCTTGCCTTACCTAAGTAAGGGTCTGGCGTTTTTAATGTTAGATTCAATTCATATTTTGTATAATAAGAGTCAGGGTCATACTGCTCTTCCCCATCAGGTTCATCAGTGTGGGCATTAGGGTCTCTAAAAATCAAAGTATCTGTAAAGTCTTTCTCACTCCATTTTCTCCCATCGGAATCCACAATATACACTTTAATAGAATTTATTTCAACGTAAGATTGCTGTGGCAAAGAGCTTGGAATACTCTCAGTTAATATTATCTGAACAGGGAAAACAGAGAATCCATAAATCTTATCTGCTCCTTTCAGCTTCACATCTAAATCCATAATACTCCCTGAGTTCTGCGTTTCATAACTTACTAAACTTGATTTAAGTTTATACTTAATTTCATTCAAATCAGCTGCAGATGCATTTTCAGAATACACTTTATAACCAGCTAAATACTTGTATCTGTAATCACTTGCCTTTGTTAAGTTTGTTACTTTCTCAGCCCCAGTATCCACCACTGCAGCCTCTTTGGAAGTGTTTAAATCCAGTTCCCCATCTGAAAAATAATCTATTGCAACTCCTGCAATTATTGCCCCTGCCACCACTGCAGCAACAATTGGTAAAATTCCCCTTTTTGATTTTAATTTCTTCTTAAAAAAGTTAAAAAACATTTTAACCACCTCTAAAAAAAGATTTTGAAAAAGAGAAAAGAATTATTTTCTTATTAAAGCATAAGCAATTCCACCAACTAAAAGAATAGCCCCTGCAATAATAGCCCATATTGGAATGCTACTATCCCCTAATCCAATAATAGGTAGAGAGCTTTCTACAATCTTTAATACTACATTACTTTCAAAGAGTAATCCATCTGTTTCAGAGTCATAGACTTTCAATATTAGTTGATAGCTGTCGAATACTGCATCCTCTGGAACTTCAAAAGATATTTCTACTGTTTTATTCTCATTTGGAGATACTGCGAATGTTTTATTTATGCTCAAGTTTAACAAACCAGATTCCAATGTTGCATAATAGTATTTTACTTTTGAAGATGGATTAACAATTGAAAACTTAACTGTTGCTACCTGCCCTTTTCCAGCTTTAACTTCTTTTGTTATTAAAGTTATAGGCTCTACAATGTGTATTTCTTTATATGTCTTAGCACCATTTCCTTGAATCTCTAAAACATAATCTCCAGCACTTGGTATTTTTACATTGAATTCTGCTGAACCATATTCAAGCAGTGTCTTACTCTCACTCCAAACTTCATTTCCATCTTTATCATGTAGGACCAGCAAGACAGCATAGCTCTGCCCTGTTGTATCAGTAACTCTAACTGTGTTGTCCCCTATTTTCCATTCTGGAAGTTCTAATAAGAATGGCAGTTCTAAAACTTCATAAGTAATTGTTTCTTGCTGTGAATATAAGTTTCCTTCAACATCTGAAGCTTCTAAGCCAATAGTAAATGAATGCTCTCCCCAGCTTGATGGTGTTTTGAATTGTATTTCCAACTCAACTTCCTTGCTAATATCTCCCAAAATGTAAGAACCATCATCTGATTTTTCTAATTCTTGCCCATTATATACTACTTTAATAACATCTACACCTGAAATTCTCATTCTTGTTCCGTAAGCAGTTCTAATTGGAGACAATTTTACATTCATTGTAGCTATTGAATCTGGATACGCATTATCTTCTAACTTGTAAGTAACCCCAAATATTGCATTTTTTGGAACTAAATCAATATGAAGCTCAGTATCATTCTGAATGTTTATTGTTGTTGTATAATCCCAAAAACCATCCTTGCTTATTTTAAGCTGATGTTCTCCATTCTCTACTTCTTTTTTGAAATACCCCCCATTATCAGAAGTTCCAATTAAACTTCCATCCAAATAGATATTCGCCCCTTGCTCTGTATAAACTTCTAAAATTGACATCGGAACAATCTCATACAGCGTTTTTACAGAATTTCCTTTCTTAATTATTTTATAACTAACATCCTTATCGAAAATCAGCAGTGTTGTTGCCACTGTTGCGTAAGAACCTGGCCAGTTATCACCCTTACATGCATACTCATACGTTCCTGCATCTAAATAAAATGTCTTAATAATGTTATACCCAATTGGATTTCCATTTAATTTATTCCATGATGCCCCCCAGAAGTATATGCCCTTTTGGTATGTAACAAAAACAACTTTTGTATTATTCTTTTTAATTTGAAAAGTAATTTTAGCATCTTGTCCGTCTGGAGGTCCATCTTCATTAGCCCCTTCAACGTATATTGCAGTTATCGCCTGCAACTTACCATCATCACAAATTGCCTTAAAATGGGCAAAAGTTTTTTCCTCATTTTCATTAACATGTGAAATTGCCCTGTATAAATCTTTTTCAGAAGCAAAAAATATCTTATGGCCCTTGATATTAACAACCTTTGGAGCATACCCCATCCAATCAGCATTATCTAAAAGGTCTTTTAGCATGTCATCATCCTCATTACATAAAACCCAATATTGTGTAGTTTTAGATGTGTCCCATTGAGAATAATCTGTTTTTATTGCAAAAACAGACCCAACCACAACGAATGTTAATATAAGAAGAATCAACCTCTTCATTTTGCACCACCATAAGCAAGTTTTCCAATATTGATTGTATCTACAATATAACACAATACACCAATAACCATAAGCCCAACAAAAATAGCTCCCTCAATGTCCATACTAATCACCCTTCAACAAAATAGTCCAAAATAATCAACCCAACTAAAATAACACATAAAAAAATAATTTCATTACTAAAACCTTCTAAAAAACCTCTAATTAACAATGTTACCAAATAAATGTCATATAACAGAACTCGGAAACCAGCCGATAAAGGTCTTATATTCACAATATTCTTATTCCCCTTGTTTGTTAAACTCCAATGAAGAATTAGCCCTACAAAAACCCCAAATACCAAATATTCCGTTAATATAATCCCCTTATACACAAGATAAAAAGAAACTGCAAAAAATAGCAATATTTGAATAATGCTTAAAGCCCTCATAATTAGCCACCTTCAATATTATAGCCAAATAAAACAGAATTCACAGCAATTTCTAAAATTTGATAATCTTTCCAATTAGGATATTTTCTTTTCAATTCTACAACTTTTGATTTTAGCTTATTTTTTTCTTCCTCTGAAAGATTCATTTTCAATGCAATCTTACCCGCAGACCTTCTTAACTCCTGAATTGTTGAACACTTAGCATTTCTGTATATTTTACCCCCCAAAAGAGTCGCACAATTTTTAACATCAACCTTAACAGATTTTACCTCCCCTTCCAAATAATCCCTATCAAAATCAGTTATAGGAACTGGACTCAAACAATGAGGACATATCTTATACCAAACCTGCATAATAACCCCTCCAAAATAATAATCCTTACAAAAACTAATTACACTACACACTACCCCAAACATCCTCCTATCATCGGACGTGGCTCAAGGAGGGTGAGCCAAAAAGAGCCAATACTTATATTAGTGTAAATTTTTGTTAATTGTATATTTAAATTTTCTGATTTATCTAATTAAAAAAATATTTAGTAATTTCGTTAGCGAAAAAATGAAATTAAGAAACATCATTGACAAATTCTTCAATATCAATGCCTTCACGCTTCAATCTCTTTTTAAGATATTCCCTCTCCTCATCGCTTAGATTATCATACACTATCTTAATAACCTCTTTCCAAACCTGATACCTAAATATCCCCCTATAATCCGCAATCGCTCCAATCATTCTTTTTATTGTCGCCTCAGTCCTTACTGACTCATACATAACATCACCCTACTAAATAATAATCAATATTTAAAAAATTCATAGATACACTACCCCTCCCTTACAAGCCCTTTCAATTGCTTCCTCAAACTTTTTAACTCATCATCTATTCTCTTAATCTCTTTATTTAACCTTTTAATTTCCTCATTTATCAATCTCTTCTGCCTCCTTCTTCTTTCTAATTTCCTCAACAATTCCCTCCTCTCCTCCTTCAAATCCCTTAAATAATCCAAAATAATATTTATACTGTTATTCGCACTTGCCACTCCCATGAGAATCACCAAAAAATTTATAAAAGAAAATTTAAAAATTCTCACTGTGCAACGATTAAATCCGAAGCCCTAATATACTTAACTTCCTTATCTACAAACCAATTCCTTAAATCAATAACCTTCTCCTTCTCACTAAGTATTAGATTCATAATCATATC
>Ga0256836_1000446_pt1 | contig 21948 bp, 23 predicted proteins | sample 4561380metaG_FD_185974 | JGI IMG/M metagenome (GOLD analysis project Ga0256836, IMG submission 185974) | Hydrothermal vent microbial communities from Guaymas Basin, Mexico - 4561-380 | ecosystem: Environmental > Aquatic > Marine > Hydrothermal vents | place: Mexico: Guaymas Basin | collected...
TTAAAAAATTAAAAGAAGAGATAAAAGCTCTAAAACAGGCTGCCGTTAAGGAGATAAAACCTGTTGAAAAAGACGGTATCAATTATGTAATCGAAAGAATCGATAATGCTAATTTAAGAGAAATTGCGACTGATTTAAAAGGAAGAGTTGATAATTTGGTTGCGTTTTTAGCAGGTGAAAATAAAGGAAAAGTAACGCTTGTAGCAGTCAGTAAAGTTCCTGAAATTAAAGCAGGAGATTTGATTAAGGAATTTGCTCCGATTGTCGGAGGAAAAGGCGGAGGAAAGCCTGATTTTGCCCAAGGAGGAGGTAAAGACGCCGGAAAAATTGACGAACTTATTGGGAAAGTTAAGGAAAAATTCTCACTTTAAGTCCTCTTTTTTCTTTTTTTGACACCGATTTTACATTGTTTTATTATAATTACTATTAAAAAGGCTTTTTAATGTATAGTGTTTTACTCGTGGAGGATGATTTACAGCTTGCTAAAATCGTAAAAAGAATTCTTGAGAGCAAAGACTTTATCGTAACTCTTGTAGAAGACGGCTCAAAAGCTCTTGAACTTATCAAAAACAATGATTATGATTTTTATCTGATAGATATTAATATTCCGGGTGTTAACGGACTTGAACTTGTAAAATACATAAGAGAACTGAAAAAAAACGGTAAAGTTATTATGATTACTGCTTCAGTAGAAGAGTATAACTTTAAAAAAGCCTATGAATACGGATGTGATGATTACATCAAAAAGCCCTTCCATGCAACCGAACTTGAAGTTAGAATAAAACACCTGATGGAAAAAGAAGAAGAGAGTATAAAATTTGATGATTATGAGTTTATTTTTTCTTCAAGTGATTTGTTTAAAAACAAAGAGATGGTAAATCTTAGAAAAAAAGAGAAAAAACTTCTGTATATTTTATTAAAAAATGCCAATTACACAGTAAACAATCAAAAAATAATAGACTATGTATGGGGAGGTGAAAATAAAAAAGACCCTCCGATAAGGCAGCTTGTTAATGAGCTTAGAAAAAAATTCGATAAAGATTATATAAAAACGGTAGTAGGAGTAGGATATAGATTTGAAATTTAAAATTCGTTTAAATAGAATCTTTTTTCTTATTTTTTTCCTTATATCCGTATTTATTTTTATCGCTTTGTATAATCAATATATCTACTCAAAAGAGATAATTACTCAAAATTTTATTAACAAACATTACGTTTACACTCTTAAAATAAAAGAAAAGTTTAAAACAATCATAGATAAGGTTCAGTTTTATTTAAAAGCGATGGAAGACGAAAATCTTAAAAAAGTCGAAACACTCCAGCTTTTATATAAAAATGATAACTTTAACGCAGACAGGGCGGCTAAAATTTTAAATCAGGAAAAGCCGGAACTCGGACATTATGAAGTTTTTATAATAAATAAAAATTATAAAGTCATTGATGCCAGTTTTAAACCGGACATAGGTCTTAATCTGGGAGAAATCAAGGCTTACCGAGAAATCTTTGATAATGTTTTTAATAAAAAAGTAAAAGTTGATATTTCTATTCCGCATTTGGACAGTTATTCTATGAATATAAAAAGATATTATCTTGTGCTTTCTCCGGATGGTAAATATCTTTTACAATTAGCTTATGTTATAGATGTATATGACCTTATAAAAAAACTTCACGATAAACTTTTAAAAGAGGTGCCTAATTTAGAAAAACTGGATATTTTCTTTTTGGAAAATTATTTTATTGTTAAGATAAACTTTGGCAATAAGCCGGATAAAAAAATAAGCCTGATAGCGAGAAAAAATTTAAGTATTCAAAATTTTTATCTGATGGCCGCAGAGATGGGTTTAGATAAAAAAACGATTGAAAAATATATTAAAAAAGTGGATAGGGGTGAGGATACATATGATAGTATTATTTATAAAATTTTATTAAAAAATAAAGACAGAGTGGTAAAACTGGATTTAAGAAAAAACGAATTGGTGATATATACAGCCATAAAAGGAATTTTTAACGGTAAAAACATTTTGATTATAAGAAGTGTTTTTAACACTGCCGAACTCGCTAAAAATATCGAGGCTTTAAGGCAGAGATTTTTGATTACATTTTTAGTGGTTATTATTGCTATATTCCTGGTATATAAATATTTGATTTATAGAATTTCAAGTGATATAAGTTTAATTATAGAAAAAATGATTCGTAACGAACCTGTTAAGATTAATACATATATTGAAGAGATTGACGAGCTTAAAAATATTTATAATGAATATAGAACAAAACTGAATAGAGAAATAGAAAAAAATATAACTCTTTTGAATGAAAATAAAAGATTCATTGTAGATACGATACATCAGATAAAAACACCTCTGAGCGTTATTACTCTCAATATTGATTATATAAAAAGTAAAATCACCGATGAAGAGCTAAAAGAAATATTAGAAGAAATAGAAGCGGCTGTAACAATGCTTACGAATTCATACGAGGATTTGTCTTATCTTTCCGGAAACGGAGTGGTGAAATATGAGGCAAAAGAAGAAATTAATTTAAGTGATATTGTAAAAGAAAGAATTCATTTCTTCTCAGCTGTTTCCAACGCAAATCATAAACGAATAAACAGTCAGATAGAAGAAGGGCTAACATATAGAATTAATAAAATTGAATTTGAAAGAATAGTGGATAATAATTTATCAAATGCTATAAAATATTCGATAAAACCTGATATTTATGTAACGTTAAAAAAAGAAAACGAGCATATTGTTTTAAAATTTGAATCATACGGAGAAAAAATTAAATATCCTCAATTTGTATTTGATAAAAATTACAGGGAACATTCTCATAAAAGAGGGCTTGGAATAGGACTTAATATTGTAAAAGATATTTGCGATAAGTACGGGATTAAGTATAGAGTTTATTACAAAGAAGGTAAAAATGTTTTTGAATATCTATTTAATAAATAATTTGTTACAATTTCACTAAAAAGGGTTAAATTGCTTATACTTTGCAGCTCTTCTTCAACCCGTGCCAAACTGCTAAAAAAATTTAAAATAAATTTTATTCAAAAATCCTGTCCTTTTGACGAAGATAACGTAAAAACAGATGATCCTTATGAGTTTGTAACACTTGTTAGTTACGGAAAATTTAAAGAGTGTATGAAATGCTTTAAAAATGAGGATATAATAGCTGCCGATACGGTTGTGAGTGACGGCAGTCAAATTCTTAGAAAAGCAAAAGATAAAGAAGACGCAAAAAGAATTCTTTTAGCCCAAAGCGGAAAAGAGATAAAAATCATTACTGCTATGTGGGTAAGATTTAAAGGCAGGATTTACGGCAGAGTAGATGAGACTATATATAAATTCGATAAGTTTGATGAAAAAGATTTGGAAGATTATTTGGATTCCGGAGAATGGGAAGGAAAAGCGGGAGCCTGTATGGTAGAGGGGTTTTGTAAAAAATATATTAAAGAAGTTAAAGGTTATGAATCTACCGCTATGGGACTTTGTGTTGAGGAATTACTTAAAATTATAGGAGGCGAATATGTTAATCAGTGAAATTCAAGAGTTTCAGAAAATTAGAAAAGAAGCCAGGGCGTATTTATGTTTTTTGCTACATAGAAACCTTCCCAACAGATTACCGAATATAAGTATTGATGTCGTTTATGAAGGGCTTGAGAGAATTATTCATGAGATTCCGTTTGCCAATGCCGCATATATTTTAGATGCCGAAGGTAAACAAATCAGTAAAATAATTACATTAAAAAACGAATTAAAAGATTATTATATCGAGTTAAATCAATCCAACAGAACATATTTTTATAAAGCGGTAAAAGAGAAAAAATGTATTCTAACCGATCCGTATCCGAGTCTTATTGGTGGAGATATGGTTGTTAGTGCGGCTATGCCTATTTTTAATGATAAAGGACAGCTTTTATATGTAGCCGTTATAGACATTCCTCTAAAAGAGCTTTTAAAATTCGTTCATAAAGAAAGAGGCGATACCTGGGCACATTATTTTAACAGAGTGGTTTACGGAATTTTTGCTCTGGCTTTATTTGCTATTTGTGTAATGCTTTTTATAGACGGAATTAAGATGTTTTTTACGTATACTTTTAATAATATAGAAGTTAAAAAAATGTTTGAATCCACTATTTTAATTACATTGTCCTTAGCTCTGTTTGATTTGGTAAAAACTCTTTTGTTTGAAGAAGTGATCGGTGAAAAAGAAGACCATCCTTTTGCCATTCATAAAACAATGATTAAATTTTTGGGAAGTATTGTAATCGCACTTGCGATTGAGGGGCTAATGCTTGTATTTAAGTTTGCCATGATTGCTCCTCAAAAACTTATATATGCAGCAATGCTTTTAGCGGCGGTTACATTTTTATTAATAGGTCTTGCTTATTATATGAAAAACGTGGGGAAAGACGTAAAATGATAGGTATAGTAGATTATAATATGGGGAATCTTGCCAGTGTAAAAAACGCTTTTGATAAAATCGGCGCAAAAGCGGAAATAGTAAACGACCCGGATAAACTAAGTCATTATGAAAAACTTCTTTTTCCAGGAGTTGGGGCTTTTGGTGATGCGATGGAGCATTTGAAAGATACAGGGCTTGATGAAGCTATGAAGGAATTTGTAAAAAGCGGTAAATATGTTTTAGGGGTTTGCCTTGGGATGCAACTGCTGTTTGATAGCAGTGAAGAGTTTGGAAAGCATAAAGGGCTTGGAATAATTCCCGGAAAAGTTGTCAGGTTTGAGAAAAAAATAGAAAAAACTCATAAAGTTCCTCATATGGGATGGAATAAAATGTTTTTTAAAGCTCATTCGCCTCTTTTTGAAGGACTAGAAAATCCTTATTTATATTTTGTGCACTCTTATCATGTGGTATGTGATGATATTTATGCGATAGGTAAAACAATTTACGGATATGAATTTGTAAGTGCCGTAAATAAAGATAACGTATTCGGATTTCAGCCTCATCCAGAAAAGAGTCATGAGGCAGGGCTTAGAGTACTTCAAAATTTTGTAAACTTATAAGGAGCACAAATGATTATTTTTCCGGCAATTGATTTAAAAGACGGTAAAGCCGTAAGGCTAACAAAAGGTCTTATGGACAGTGCTAAAGTATATAGCGACGAGCCGTGGGAACTTGCTAAAAGATTTGAAGATATGGGTGCTAAGTGGCTTCATATTGTCGATTTAAATGGAGCTTTTGCAGGTGAACCTAAAAATCTTAAGCAAATTGAAAAAATAAGAAAAAATACAAATCTCAAAATCCAGCTTGGCGGTGGAATTAGAGATGAAGATACTATAAAAAGATATCTCGATTTAGGAATTAATAGAGTGATTTTAGGAAGTATGGCGGCAAGAGAACCGAAAAAAGCCATAGAATTGGCAAGTAAATACCCTGTAGCTGTCGGAATTGACGCAAAAGACGGGTTTGTAGCGGTTGATGGATGGGGTAAGAGTGAAGGAATTAAAGCTACTGAGCTTGCGGAAAAATTTAAAAACAGCAATATAGAATGTATAATCGCTACGGATATCAGCAAAGACGGAACTCTTCAAGGACTCAATATAGACTTTATACTCGATATTATGAAAGCAAGTGAAAAACCTGTAATAGCCAGCGGAGGAGTGGCAAGCGAAGAAGATATAAAAAAAGTCAAAGAGAACGGAATTTACGGGGTAATCGTCGGAAAAGCCTTTTATGAAGGCAAGGTTAATTTAGAGGAAATTTTAAAAACTTATTCACAATAGCTTTAATTTTTTTCTATTTTGTCGATATTTTCCTTAGAAACAACGGAGTATTAAGGAGAAGTTATGAAAATTTTAGTAGTTGATGATGCTAAAACCATGAGGAAAATTATTACCAATGTATTAAAACAGTTAGGATTTAATAAAGAAGATTTAATAGAAGCGGAAGATGGAGTGGACGCTCTAAAAAAGCTTCAAGAACACGGAGATGAAATAGGTATTATTTTACTTGACTGGAATATGCCGAATATGAACGGATATGAATTTTTAAAAAAAGTTAGAAGTGATGAAAAATATAAAGATGTGAAAATAGTTATGGTAACTACTGAAACTGAAAAGAAAAAAGTAGTACAAGCTCTTAAAGCCGGAGCAAATAACTATATTGCTAAACCTTTTAATCCTCAAACTCTTAAACAAAAACTTGAACAGATGAATATCAAAGTTTAAGTTTTCCTTCCTTTTCCCTATTTAATTTATTGTATAATTATATCTCCAAAGTAATTAAGGAGAGTTTATATATGAATAGTAAATATTATGAGCTTCAAATCACTCCTTCGTCTTTCAAAGATGAAATTGAAAATTTTTTAATGGAAAGATTTTTTAACGGGATAGAAGAAAACGGTAATACGCTTATTTTAAGAAGTGAAGAAAATTTTGATGATTTAATTAAAGAGCTTAAAGAGTATGTGAAATCTTTAGAAAAACTTTTTAATACGAACATCGACATTGATATAAAACTGGAAGAAAAATCCAATGAAGATTGGATTAAAAAATATCAAGAATCTATTCAGCCTGTGGAAATAGATGAATTTTATATTCATCCTAGCTGGTATCCTCCAAAAGAAGATAAGATCAATATTCTGATAGACCCGGCTCTCGCTTTTGGAAGCGGACATCACGAAACGACACGAAGCTGCGTAAAAGCACTAAAAAATCATGTAAAAGAAGGTATGACTCTTTTGGATGTCGGATGCGGTAGCGGAATACTCGGAATAGTGGCTTCAAAACTCGGAGCGGTAGTGGATGCTTGCGATACTGATCCTATGGCTGTTAAAAGTACAAAAGAAAATTTTGAGTTAAATAATGCCGAATATAATGATATATGGGAAGGAAGTGCCGGTAATACTGATAAGAAATATGATATCGTGGTGGCGAATATTATTGCAGACGTTTTAGTGTTTATAGCACCTGAATTAAAATCAAGAGTTAATAATATTTTAATTCTATCAGGTATAATAGACAAGTATAAAGATAAGGTATTGAAAAAATATCAAGACTTTGATTTAATTGAAGAGATAAAAGATAACGAATGGGTGACGCTCATTCTTAAGAAAGGGAGTTAATGGATAAAAAGAACGACAATAATAATTTTTTTAATAAAAATCCGCTGCTTTTATTTATAATTTTTGCGATTATAATCGTAATTATATTTAGAAGTTTGGCACCAAATGCGGTAAGTGAAGTAAATAATTTGACCAACGCAGGCAGCAAACAGGTAATGGCTTATAGTTATTCGGATATAAAAAAGCTTGCTGAAGAAGGGAAAATAGCGTATGTGGCTATAGGGCAGAAAATTGTAAGGGCAAAACTTAAAGACGGAGAAATAATAACGGTTCAAAAAGTCCCGGGAGACAATACTTTAGTGGAGATATTAGATAAATATAAAGTACCTTATGGTGCGATGAATGACAGCAGTTGGCTTAGCGAATTAATTTTCGGATGGATTATTCCTATATTTATCTTTTTTGCCATTTGGATGTTTTTGGCATCTCGTATGCAAAAAGGAATGGGAGGAGTTTTAGGTTTTGGTAGCGCTAAAGGTCTTATAAAAAGCGAAAAGCCAAACGTAAAATTCGATGACGTTGCCGGAAACGAAGAAGCAAAAGAAGAAGTAAAAGAGATAGTCGATTTTCTTAAAAATCCGGACAGATATATAGAACTCGGAGCGAAAATTCCAAAAGGTGTGCTTTTGGTGGGGCCTCCGGGGACTGGTAAGACGCTTTTGGCAAAAGCCGTAGCAGGTGAAGCGGATGTGCCGTTTTTTGCCGTAAGTGGTAGTAGTTTTATCGAAATGTTTGTAGGGGTCGGTGCCGCTAGGGTTAGAGATTTGTTTAATCAGGCGAAAAAAGAAGCGCCGAGTATTATATTTATTGACGAAATAGACGCAATAGGAAAAAGCAGAGCCGCAGGCGGACCTATGGGTGGAAACGACGAAAGAGAACAGACTCTTAACCAGCTTTTAGCTGAAATGGACGGATTTGATTCCAATGAGCCGGTAATCGTATTGGCGGCTACGAACAGACCGGAAGTTCTAGACCCCGCACTTCTGAGACCTGGAAGGTTTGACAGACAGGTGCTTGTAGATAAGCCGGATTTCAAAGGAAGAGTTGAGATTTTAAAAGTTCACGTCAAAAAAATAAAAGCCGGAAAAGACGTTGATTTAGAAGAAATTGCCAGAATGACGGCTGGGCTTGCGGGTGCGGATTTAGCTAATATCGTAAATGAAGCGGCTTTGCTCGCCGGTAGAAAAAACAAAAAAGAAGTTAATCAAGAAGATTTCATAGAAGCGGTTGAGAGACAAATTGCCGGACTTGAAAAAAGAAGCAGAAGACTAAACGATAAAGATAAAAAAATAGTGGCATATCATGAAAGCGGACATGCGGTAATTGCGGAAGTGACTCCGGAAGCGAGAAAAGTGAAAAAAGTTTCAATCGTGCCTCGAGGGCTTGCCGCGCTCGGATATACTCTTAATATGCCGGAAGAAGATAAATATCTGATGCAAAAAAAAGAGCTTATTGCTGAAGTTGATACGCTTCTTGGAGGTAGGGCGGCTGAAGAAGTGTTTATCGGTGAAATTTCCACAGGAGCCGGAAACGATCTTGAAAGAGCTACCGATATCGTAAGAGCTATGGTTAGTATGTACGGAATGACCGATGTTGCCGGGCTTATGGTACTTGAAAAACAAACTAACAGATTCCTTGGAGGTTTTGCTCAGCAAAGAGAATATTCGGAAAAAACCCAAGAAGAAGTAGATAGGTTTATAAAAGAATTTTTAGCTCAGAGATATGAGCATGTAAAAGAGACACTTAAAAAATATGCTCCTGTGATTGAAGCTATGGTAAAAGAACTGTATGAAAAAGAAGTAATAGACGGAACTCGCGTAAGAGAACTTATAAAAGCTTATGAAGAGGGAAGACTTGAAGAAGAAATAAATAAAAATACAAAAAATTTGCAGAATTTAGAGGAAAATAAACAACAAAATGAAAAAAAAGAGGATGAAAATGAGAACGAAAACGGAAATAATTCTTAAAGAAGGTTATCCATATATAGCGGTTACCGGGGGGCTTTTTTTAATTTCTTTACTTTTTAGGTTTCCATTACTTTTACAGCTTTTGTTTTTTGCCGTTTTTGCTTTTATGGTGTTTTTCTTTAGAAATCCAGAAAGAGTGCCAGAAGACGAAAGTCTCGGAGCTGTTATTTCTCCGAGCGACGGGACTGTTTTGGAAATAACAAATGCCATATCTCCTATAACGAATAAAGAGGCTATAAAAGTATCAATTAGACTCTCACTTTTTGACGTGCACGTTCAGCGTTCTCCTATAGAAGGTGAAATGAGCGCAAGAGAGTATATTCACGGAACTTTTTTATCTGTAAATTCTCCAAAGGCAAGTGAACTTAACGAACAAAACAGAGTTCTTTTTGAAAATAATCTCTCACAAATAGTAGTAAATCAAATAGCGGGATTTATTACCAGAAGAATCGTTATGTTTAGGGATTTAGGACCTGTAAGACTTGCTGAGAGATACGGAATGATTACTTTCGGTTCTCAGGTGGATGTTTATCTTCCGTTAAATACAAGTTTAAAAGTTACTGAATTTCAAAAAGTAAAAGCAGGTGAAACGTTAATAGGATATGTGAATGAAAATTAATTTGGCTTATCTGTTACCCAATTTCTTTACGGCGCTTAGTGCATTTTTCGGTGTGATGGCGATTATAGCCTCATCTCAGGGAAATTTTGAGAAGGCTTTTATCTATATTGTGCTTTCTTTAATAGCCGACGGACTTGATGGTAGGGTAGCCAGACTTACGAATACCACATCCAAGTTTGGAGTAGAGTTTGACTCTTTAGCAGATTTAGTAGCATTTGGTGTGGCGCCTGCTATGATGTTATATTTTGCCGCAGGATATCAGTATGGAAGATTTGGAGCACTTGTTAGCGGTCTTTATGTAGTATTTGGCGCTATTAGGCTTGCCAGATTTAATGTCACTACAGGAGATATCGACCCGAAATATTTTATCGGCCTTCCTATTCCAACAGCTGCGGTTGTGCTTAGTAGCTGGATAATGCTTGATTTAAAATATCAAGGAAATTTCGGCTTTGTTTTGGAAATCGGAGCTTTATTTTTAGCATTTTTAATGGTTAGTAATTTTAGATATCCGAGTTTTAAAAAGATTAATCTTGACAGGAAAGTGGCTCTTAAAGTTTTGGTGCTTATAATTATAATCGCTTCATTTATTTATTTGTATCCTATTGAAGCAATTGCTATAATTTTAAGCACATATGTTTTATACGGATTTATCAGAGGAATTATAAATTACATAAAAGCGATAAAAAGAGTTAGTGGATAATTTTTTTCCATTGACAAAAATTGAATAAAAAGATATAATTTTAAAAAAATATAAGCCATAAAGGATTTTATAATGGAAATGGTAAAAATATTTGATACTACGCTTAGAGACGGAGAGCAAAGTCCCGGCGCTTCTATGACGATAGAAGAAAAAATAAAGGTAGCTAAACAACTTGAGAAACTTAGAGTTGATATTATAGAAGCCGGATTTGCAGCGGCAAGTCCCGGAGATTTTGAAGCTATAAATATGATAGCAAAAGAAGTTAAAGACTCGACTATTTGTTCGCTTGCACGAGCGGTTGAAAATGATATAAAAAAAGCCGCTGAAGCTATAGCACCGGCTCCTTTAAAAAGAATTCATACTTTTATTGCGACAAGTCCGATTCATATGGAACATAAACTTAGAATGAAACCGGAAGAAGTAATCAAAAGAGCGGTAAATGCCGTCACCTATGCTAAAACATTTGTAGATGACGTTGAATTTTCATGTGAAGACGCCGGAAGAAGTGAAATGAGCTTTTTAAAAGAAATTATAAGCGCCGTTATTGAAGCGGGAGCTAAAACGATTAATATTCCTGATACGGTTGGATACAGGTTTCCACATGAAATGGGGGAAATGATTAAAGAACTTGTTGATTATTTTCCAAAAGACATTACTTTTAGCGTTCATTGTCACAATGACCTTGGATTGGCAACGGCCAATTCTTTATACAGTATTCTAAACGGAGCCAGACAGGTTGAATGTACAATAAACGGACTTGGAGAGAGAGCGGGTAACGCAGCACTCGAAGAAATAGTAATGGCCATAAAAGTAAGACGCGATTTGTTTGAGGGGATTGATACGAGAATAAATACGAGAGAAATTTATCCGACAAGTCGTCTTGTGGCAAGTGTTACGGGAATCGAACCGCAACCAAATAAAGCGATTGTGGGAAGAAATGCGTTTGCTCACGAAAGCGGTATTCATCAAGACGGTGTACTTAAACATAAACAAACATACGAAATTATGAGCGCCGAAGATATCGGGCTTGATATTAAAGATACAATTGTTCTTGGAAAACACAGCGGACGTCACGCGCTTAAGAAAAAACTTGAACAGCTTGGATTTACAGATATAAGCGAAGAAGAATTAAATGAAATATTTATGAAATTTAAAAAACTTGCCGATAAGAAAAAAGAGATATATGATGAAGATATTTTGGCTATTATGAATGAAGCGAGTGATAAAACACCTAAAGTTTATGAATTGCTTTCTTTACAGCTTAGTGACTGTAGCGAAGGAATGCCGAGTGCCGCCGCTAAGATTAAATTTGAAGACAAAATCTATACGGACGCAGCAATAGGAGAAGGTACTATTGATGCTATATTTAAAGTAATTGACAGAATTAGCGGTATTAACGGTAAACTTATGGATTACAAAGTGGAAGCGGTAAGCGAAGGAAAAGATGCACTTGCCAAAGTTATGGTAAAAGTTGTGTTTGATGAAAACAAACCCGCCGTTATGGGTCACGGCCTTAGTATAGATACTATGCTGGCAAGTGCTAAAGCATATATAAACGCACTTAATAATTATATACATATGAAAGATTTATTAGGTAAAAAAATAAGCTATAAAGATAGTATTTAATAATTTGGAGGGGAAATGTTAAAAGTAGCGATTTTAGGTAAGCCGAATGTTGGTAAAAGCAGTTTTTTCAATAGAATACTGAGAGAAAGAGACGCTATTGTCAGTGATAAGGCCGGTACAACAAGGGATATAAAAAAAAGGGTGGTTTCTCTTGATGATGAGCTGGAGGATATAGTTTTACTCGATACAGGGGGGCTTGAAGAGAGGGGTGAGCTTTTTGAAAAAGTTAAACAAAAAGCCTTGGACGTGGCAAAAGAGGCCGATGTAATTCTTTACATGGTTGATGGCAGAACAATACCGGATGAAGAAGAGATTAAATATTTCCGAACTCTTCAAAAATTAAAAAAGCCTCTTATTTTAGTTGTAAATAAAGTAGATAACGATAAACTTATGGAAGGTGTTTATAATTTTTACGAATTGGGTGCCGATGAAATTTATCCCATTTCGATAGCACATAACAGAGGTGTCGGTAAACTTATAGAAAGAATTAAAGAGTTTGTTCCAAAAAAACCAAGAGTAATTCAAGAGGCTACGCAAATAGAAGAAGATATTCCTTTGGAGGATTTATTCAGTGAAGAAGAAAACCAAACTGAAGATTTGGAAAACCTTAAAGAGATTAAAGTGGCGATAGTCGGGCGTGTAAATGTGGGTAAAAGTTCTTTACTTAATGCTCTTGTAGGGGAAGAGAGGGCTATTGTTAGTGATGTTGACGGAACTACTATTGACCCTATTGATGAAACGATTTATTACAACGGATATCATATTACTTTTGTCGATACGGCAGGGATTAGAAGAAGAAGTAAAATTAAAGATATTGAAAAATATGCTCTTATGAGGACCGAAAAAGTTTTACAAGACGCAGATGTCGCTATTTTAGTACTTGATGCCAAAAACGGGATAGTTGAGCTTGATGAAAAAATAGGCGGGCTTATTCAAAAGCACAAAAACGCGTGTATTATTGTCGGAAACAAATGGGACGAAACCTCAATGGATTATAAAAAATTCGAACAGGAAGTCAGAGACAGGTTCAAATATCTTTATTATGCTCCGTTTATGGTGGTAAGTGCCAAAACAAAAAGGAATATAGATAAATTAAAAGATAAGATTATTTACGTGTACGGTAACTATATCAAAAGAATTCCGACATCAAAATTGAACGAATGGATTAAAGAAGCGACTCAAAGACATCATCTTCCGACCGATATTAAAGGAAGAGAAATAAAAATTTATTACGCGACGCAATTCGGTATAAAACCGCCGACTATTGCTCTTGTAATGAATAAGCCTAAACTTCATTTCTCTTATGAAAGGTATTTAATTAACTTTTTAAGACAAAAAGAGGACTTTACGGGTACACCGATTGTTCTCATTCCAAGAGAAAAAGGAAAGAAAAATGAAAAAGATTAGCATTGCTTTGTGTTTGGCGGGTTTGGTGAGTTTTGCGAGTGCCGATATATTCAGTTTGAGCGCGGGATACGGATATGAACAGCAAAATATCGGAGGATATGTTAAAAGTGACAGAAGTAAAAACTATTTCGGTGTAAAAAAAGTTGATCCTGACACAGATCCTTTTAGAGGTTATTTCGGACTTAAAGACAAATCTCATCCTTATTTTTGGGTAAAACTTATTCATCCTCTTCCTATTTTACCGAATATCAAATTTCAATATACAAAATATGAAACAAGCGGGCATAGTGATTATATAGCTGGTAATATTAAGATTTTTAATGATGTACGCATTAATACGCCTGTTTTTGATGCTGAGACTTATATGTCTATCGATTCGTATGACGCTACTTTATTTTATGAACTTAAGCCTGTGTTTGCTGATATAGAATTCGGTTTAGGGGCCGATTATTGGAAGGGAAAATTCAAAATATATGACAATAAAAATCAAAGATACGTGGTGAATTCAAGTGGTTCGGTTATTTTACCGTATCTATACGGAAGGCTTGAAAGTGCGCAGATTTACGGATTTTCGGTATTGGCACACGCAAAATTAGCTCAGGTCGGGGATAAACATCATTATGATTTGCTTGGAGCTGTTAAATATACTATCGATATCCCTGGACCTGTTAATCCTTTTATAAAAGCCGGATACAAATACAAAGAAGCATATTATGAAGATGATAATGATAATGTAACAACCCTTAATTTTAGAGGAGCATTTTTGGAAATAGGAGTGAAATTTTGAGAGTAGTAAGCGGAATGAGACCAACGGGAAAACTTCATTTAGGTCATTATATAGGTGTACTTAAAAATTGGAAAGAGTTGCAAAACAAATATGAAAGTTTCTTTTTTGTTGCCGATTGGCATGCTCTTACAACGAAATTTGATGAAGAAATTGATTTAAAAGCCCAAAGTATAGAACTTGTAAAAGAGTGGATAGCCTGCGGTATAGATCCACAAAAAGCAACACTTTTTATTCAGAGCGAAATAAAAGAACATGCCGAGCTTTATTTGATTTTTAATATGATTACACCTGTTAGCTGGCTTGAGAGAAATCCTACTTATAAAGACGCAATGGCCCAAGAAGAATATAAAAAGAAAAATAACGCGGGATTTCTGACTTATCCAGTGCTTCAAACAGCTGATATTGTAATTTATGATGCCGATTTGGTCCCGATAGGAGAAGATCAAAAGCCTCACCTTGAACTTGCGAGAGACATTGTAAATAGATTTCATTATCTTTATAAAAAAGAGATATTTAAAGAACCGAAAGAGATGCTGACTGAAATGGCAAGACTTCCGGGGCTTGACGGTAGAAAAATGAGTAAAAGCTTTAATAATGCGATTTATCTTGACGAAACACCTGAGGAGATTTGGAATAAAGTTAGAATGGCGAAGACAGATCCCGCAAGAATTAAAAAAACCGATCCGGGACATCCGGAAGTTTGTATTGTTTTTGAATATCACAAAGCTTTTTCTACTCCTGAAGAAGTTGCTGAAATTGAAAATGCTTGTAGAAAAGGAAGTATCGGATGTGTGGAATGTAAAAAAAGATGTGCCGCTAATATCGAAAAAGTGGTGGGACCGATTAGAGAGAAAAAAGCCAAGTTAAAAAATGAGGATATTTTAGATATAATTAAAAAAGGAAATAAAAAAGCAAAAGATTTAGCTGCTGAAAAAATGAAAAAAGTGAACGAAGTAATATTTTAAAGGAGAGTAATGAAGACGAAGAAATTATGGTGTGCCGAAAGAGTCCAAAGACTTATGATGAGTATTTTTTTATTAATAATTTTGGCCCTTTTGGCAAAAGGATATAGTGTAGCAGGGCTTGCTTTATTGGCATTTATGTCCGTTATGCTTTTTATTCATTTTATTTTTGATTTTTGCCCTTCTACAGTTTTATTGGAGAAAATTTTCGGAAGCTGTTATTGCGAATGTAAGGATGAAAACGATGAAAATCAGTTATAAAGACGCGGGAGTTGATATTGATGCCGGGAATTCTCTTGTAGAGAGAATTAAACCGGTTGTAAAAGAAACTTTTAATGAAAATGTAATAGGAGGAATAGGAAGTTTTGCGGGTGCTTTTAGATTGCCTAGCGGCTATAAAAAGCCGGTTCTTCTTTCGGCAACGGATGGAGTCGGTACAAAACTAAAACTTGCTATAGATGCTAAAAAATATGACACTGTAGGAATAGATTTAGTTGCTATGTGTGTTAATGATTTAATCTGTAATTTCGGAGAACCTTTGTTTTTCCTTGATTATTATGCCACCGGCAAACTTGATGTGGATGCCGCTGAGGATGTAATTAAAGGAATAGCTGAGGGTTGTAAACAGGCTGAATGTGCTTTAATCGGGGGAGAGACTGCGGAAATGCCGGGAATGTACAGTGAAAATGATTTTGACTTAGCAGGATTTGCCGTAGGGATAGCCGAAGAGGATGAACTGAACCCTAAAGTTAAAGAGGGTGACGTTTTAATTGCTCTTCCAAGTAGTGGAATTCATTCAAACGGATATTCGCTTGTGAGGAAACTTTTCTTTGAAAAGCTTGGAATGAAATTCGATGATGAAATCGACGGGAAAAAATTAATTGATATTTTACTGACTCCAACCAGAATTTATGTAAAAGATTTTAAGAGATTAAAACCTTACATTAATGCACTTGCTCATATTACAGGTGGTGGAATCGTAGAAAATCTTCCGAGAGTTTTACCGGATGATTTAGAAGCGGTAGTTTATAAAGATAAAATAAAAATACTTCCTGTATTTGAATTTATGAAAAAACATGTAGATGAAGGTGAAATGTTTAGAACATTCAATATGGGTGTGGGTATGGTATTAGCAGTAGATAAAAAAAATGTAGATAAAGTTTTGTCTTTGAGCGACGGATATATTATCGGAGAAATAAAAAAAGGACAAAAAGGAGTAAAACTAATATGAACCCCTCCCGTTTGCTTTCTAAAATTGTTGTTAAAATAGCCAGAACCCACTTTCCAAATCCGATTCAATGTTTTATTAATAGGTTGTATGTAAAAATTTTCGATATAGATATGAGTGAATTTTTACCTGAAGATCCGTGTGAATATCCTACCTTAAACGATCTTTTCATCAGACACAAAAAATATATCGAATTTTATGAAGATGAAGATATTGTTGTGAGTCCTAGTGATTCTTTAGTGATAGCCGATGGAGAAATCGAAGAAAATTACGTTTATCAAATAAAAGGGAAAAAATATAATATTAAAGAACTTCTTATTGAAGATACCGATTTAAACGGAGGATATTTCATTAATCTTTATCTATCACCGAGAGATTATCACAGATACCATGTACCTGTGGATATGGAAATTATAAAAGCTATTTATATTCCTGGTGATTTAAAACCTGTAAAACCGAGTTATCTTGAAAAAGAACTTGTTTTTCCTAAGAATAAAAGAATTGTTTTGAAATGTCGAGATAAAAAAGACAGATATTTTTATTTTGTGGCGGTTGGAGCGATGATCGTAGGAAAAATAATTATGAATTTTGACGAAAGACTTCAAAAAGATTATGATGAAATCACTACTTTTGAATATAAAGAACCTATAAAACTTAAAAAAGGTGACGAACTCGGAAGATTTGAATTCGGAAGCTCGATATTGCTCTTTTTCGGACCTGAACATTTTAAATATCTTAATCAAAAAGATTATGTTGAAGTTGGAGATATATTAGGGGAAATTTACTAAATCATGAAAAAAATAATTTGGATTTTAATTCCTCTTTTTCTTTTCTCAGCAGTGGATAATAAAAAACTTCTTGATTGTTATGAAATATTTGAACAAAAAAAAGCAGAACTTGAAGCTCAAGCTGAAAAAATTCTCGAACAAAAAGAAGCGTTAGAAGCACTTAAAAATACTTATATGGCTTTAATTAAGAAAAAAGAAGAGAAACTGAAATTAAAAGAGCAGGAAATAAATGCTACCTTAAAAAAAATAGAGGAAGAAAAAAAACATATTCAAAAGCTTCTTGAGGAATATAAAAAAATATTAGAAGAAATCAAAAAAGCAAAACTTGATAAAGTGGCTCAAAGTTTTGCAAAAATGAGACCTAAAAACGCCGCTCAAATACTTCAAAATATGCCTGAAAAAAAAGCGCTTAGTGTTTTACAAAAATTGCCTCCGAAAATTTTAGCGAAAATTTTTTCAAAAATGGACCCTCAAATTGCAGCCAAATTGAGCGACGCTCTTTTAAAAGTAAAGGATAACAATGAAAGCTCAGATAATCCTTAATGTAGCTTCTCAAAAACATCTTTTGGCTAAAGCTTTAACAAAATATATAGACTTTTCAAAAAGAGTGTATATAGCATATGGTTCTACAAATCATTATCTGCTTTATCATTTGGGAATAGATTATAAAGAAGCTTATATTGCCGGTTGTTTTACGAATAATAGTTTAAATATTACAAAAAGTAGACCCTCACCTTTTGTAGTTGAAAAAGGAAAAATAATTGATATAAAAGATTTTGATATAAAAAAAGATGATTATTTTATAAAAGGAGCGAATGCTTTATGGTATGAAAATGGAAATAAACATGCTGCCGTTGCTGCGGCTGATGAAAACGGTGGAACCTTCGGCAATTTTTATTTGAAAGCCGCTTGTCGAGGCAGTAAAGTAATAATTCCGGTTTCTCATGAAAAACTCATTCCTTTTTATGTCCCTTCATCTCAAAATGTAGATATTTCAATGGGTTCTAAAATAGCAATGCTTAGATTTTTTTACGGAAAGGTTTTTACTGAAATAGAAGCCTTTGAGATTTTGTTTAATCTAAAATCTAAAATTATCGCCTCAGGAGGAATATGCGGGAATGAAGGCAGTGTTATAATGGAAATTTCCGGGGAAGAAGAAAATATAAAAAAAGCCGTCGATTTTATAAATACACATTCATTTAAACTTGATTTTAAATTGGAAACATTATTTTAAGTCTTCTTTTTCCATTTTAATATAATCGATATCTTTATAAAATAAAACATTTCCTTTTTTTGATTTTTTTACTTTATATAATGCCAGATCCGCATTCTTAAATCTTTCTTCAAAAGGAGCGTCTTTGTCCGAACATACCCCGACACTTACCGATAATTTTTCTTTCATTTCTTTATCGAATTCTTTTTGAATTTTTTGAATTTTTTTATTAATATCTTTAAATATTTGTTCGATCGTATATTTATTTTTATTTGTTAAAATCATAAATTCATCTCCGCCCCATCTTCCTATTACGTCTTCTTTAAAATATTTTTTTAACAGCCATGCAAATTCTTGTAACACATAATCTCCTATGTCATGACCGAATGTGTCATTTATATATTTAAAATTATCCAAATCAATTATCATTAAATATTTATAATTACCGTTTTTTGCTTCTTGTTCGAATGTTTCCCTATTATAAACGCTTGTTAGATTATCAAAAGTAGCTTTTTTTTGATATTTGGCAATAGTTTTGTCTATGGTGATGATTTTTTTTCTAAGAAGAGTAAAGATTATTGAATAAAATACGGTTAATGATATTAAAAAGAAAATGATATACCAGAAAATTAAAGGTTCAGCAGCTTTTTTTAGTTCTTTATTTAGTTCTATTGTTAAATTTTCTATCTGATTATATTTAACTTGAAATCCGAAAAATATTTTTAAAGGTTTAAATTCTTCGAATAAATAAAACCCTTCATTATTTATGTCTCCGATTATTTTTTTACCGTTGTAATAGAGTATTATTCCGGGGATATTTTTCAAATTTTCGATAATAGGAGAGAAATATTCAAGTGGTATTTTTGAGAGATTCATTTTTATTTTAATAGTTAGTTTATACGATGGTACATATGTTAATATATAATAATTTTCATTTTCATTATAGCTACATTGTGCGTTATGTTTTAACGGATTACATTTTAGAGTCGCTTTTTTACCTATTTTTAAAATATTATTTGAAGCTACAATCTTATTATCGAGATTTATAAATTCTATTTCGTTTGGATAATTAAATAAGTAATTCATTAAAAACACTTTTATATTTTTGTAACCTAAAACATTTAAAGTTTTAAGAAGATGGATGATTTGTTTAGTTTCGTTTTTTAGTTGTTTTAGTTGTTTTTTTTTGTAAGTGTTTTTTAAACTTTTGTATTCATTTTCTATTGTTTTTTTTATTAATTCTAACGTATTGTCTTTTATATCGTTTAGATAATAATTGTATTGATGAATATATGCGGTTTGTTTCGCCACTTCTTTTTCTTTTTCATATAGATACAGTGTTCCGAAAAAAGAGACTGATACAAAGACGGTAAAAAATATAACTATGACATAAAAGAATTTTTTTACCATATTATGTCTTTAATATGTTTTTTAATAAACCAGTCAGGATATATGAAATTAATTTCTTTTGCTCTTTTGTAGTTAAAGAAAAAATAATACTCTTTTGCGTTTTGAATGATCGGTTTGTTTGTTTTTTTGTATTGTAAAAAGATTTCGGCCGCTTGTTTTCCCATTTTAAAATAGTCTTCTCCTCCGAATCCTAAAAAGCCGAGGGTTGCAAAAGAGATATTAATGCTGTAATCCGGTTTTTTAATGTTTTTTAAATATACTTCTTTTAGTTTATAAAAAGGGATTTTTTTATTGCCGTCTTTAAGACTTAGAGTTTGAGGGATAAAAAGAGTAAAATCTTTATTTTTATTTACCATTTTTGTTTTTCTTTCTAAATCTTTCATATTTTTTACGTAAATTAAAGTTACTTTTTTTTCAAAAATTGTACCTTTTATTTCTGACAATATTTGTCGGGTTCCTATTTCACCTATACCTTTTGAATAGAGAATTGCTATTTTTTTAATTGGTTTTATTTTATTAAAAGCATTTAAAATTTCCGCCGTATAAAATTTTTCATATACACCTGAAATATTATCAGGCAGTTTATATTCTTTTTTATATTTTCCAAAAGGGTAATTTAATCCTGAAAAAATAACAGGTATGCCTTTTTTTGATGCCGGTATCCCTACATATTTAAAAGCTGCATCGTCAAAAGTAACAAGATATCGGTATTTATGTATATTTACTAAAATTTTTTTAGCTTTTTTTTCTGTTTTTTCTTTCGGAGTTACTCTGGAATTTAAAAAAACAATATCAAAATCGCTTTCTTTATATCCTATGGAGTACATTTTTGATAAAAATCCGTATAGTTGAGGCATGCCGCACTGGTCTTTTGTGTCGTAAGAGTTTACGATGAGAATCTTTGCGAACAAAAAAGAAGTGAAAAAAGCGTGTAAAAATATTTTATTAATAAATCCGATTATATGTCCTTTTTAAGGACTTATTATATCTAAATTTGATATAATTTTGAAAAAAGGCTAAATATGCTTATTAAAGAAGCTCAAGTCCCTTTCATAGCAAGAAAAATAGCTACGGATTTATTAAATAGCGGTTATGTAACTTTCCCAAAAGGTATGGATTTAGCGATAAAAGAGATTGAAGAAATTATTATGGACGATGTTTTATGGGAAAGAGAAATTGAAGATAAAGCAAGAGAAATTTTAACCAAACAAGAAGAAGAAAATGAATTTTTGTTTTATGACGTGGATAGAAGAGAGCTTTTTAAACTAATTAAGAAAAAAATTGCCGAAGAAGAAGGTTTTCATATTAAAAAAGAAGACCGATTCGATGATTTGGCGGCATATATGGTAAAAGAGCTGTGGGATAACGAGATAATTGACTATGATGTTCTTGACGGTAAGATAAAAAATATAATATTTAATTCAATTATGGAATTTTTAAACAGAGAATTAGAAGCCAGAGATGCCGTTTATAGAAAAATAGAAAATTATAAAAGACCGCTTGTACCAGGAAGTGATGAGTGGGAGCTTGTATTTCAAAGACTTTATGAACAAGAGCTTAGAAAAAGAGGACTTATTTAAAAGGATTAAAATGAAAGTAAGTATTTTACTTGAAAACGGAATGTTTTTTGAAGCTAAAGGTTTTGGTGCCGAAGGGACTGAAGTCGGAGAGATAGTGTTTAATACTTCAATGACGGGCTATCAGGAAATTATTACAGATCCAAGCTATGCCGGGCAGTTTGTTGTTTTTACAATGCCGGAGATTGGAAATGTGGGTGTAAATAAAGATGATATGGAAAGTAATGGAGCTTGGCTTAAAGGTGTAATCGTTAGAGAGTATGTAGATAAATTTTCAAATTTTAGAGGCGAAAAAAGTTTGGGGGAATTTTTAAAAGAGCAGGGAATTTTAGGAATTAGTGATATTGATACGAGATTTTTAACAAAAACAATAAGAAACGAAGGCGCCATGATGATGGTGGCTTCTACCGAAATTCACGATAAAGATAAATTACAAAAAATTTTAAAATTATCTCCAAGAATTGAAGAAGTGGATTACATAAAAGAAGTTACTACAAAAGAACCTTACATTCATCCGCACGGAGCTTGGGATGATAAAGAGTTTAAATACAAAGAAAAAAATACCAATAAAAAAATC
>Ga0256836_1000448_pt1 | contig 21898 bp, 13 predicted proteins | sample 4561380metaG_FD_185974 | JGI IMG/M metagenome (GOLD analysis project Ga0256836, IMG submission 185974) | Hydrothermal vent microbial communities from Guaymas Basin, Mexico - 4561-380 | ecosystem: Environmental > Aquatic > Marine > Hydrothermal vents | place: Mexico: Guaymas Basin | collected...
TTTGCCAAATAAACATTTTTTGATTATCAAGTAAAAAAGGATATCCAATTTGCATAATATTTCTTAATCTATCAATATTTACCATAGTTTTTTCTACTTCAAAATCTATTAAATATCCAATATTTATGACAGAATGTCTTGCTCCATAAAATCTATATAATTTTAAAATTTTATTTTTTGTAAGGATAGTAACTACTAAATCTTCCTCTTTTACAAGTTGTGTATGTAATATAAAGCCTCTCATTTTTAATCTTTTTTTTTGATATAATTATAACAAAAAAGGAGAAATTATGGCTTTAGCTTGGGAAAATGGGAAAGTTGTTGATAAACAAATACCTCCTCTTACAAAAAAACAATTTAAAAAATTAGAAAAAATTTTAGATTCTGATAAATATAAAGACACTTATTTAGATAGATTAGTAAGAACTATGAAATTTCCAAAGCCGGTAAGAGGATGAATAAAAAATTATAACTTTCAGTAACTAAAAATCTAAATAAAATTACTTATACTTTCCTTTAATCAATCTTTAAATAACATTTTGTATAACATAGCAAATTTTTATACACTGCTTTGAGCTTCGAGCTTTATGCTTTATGCTTTTAGCTTTGAGCTTTTAAAAAATTATAACTTTCAGTAACTAAAAATCTAAATAAAATTACTTATACTTTCCTTTAATCAATCTTTAAATAACATTTTGGTATAATATAGCAAATTTTTATACACTGCTTTTAGCTTTATGCTTTTGGCTTCGAGCTTTATTATACAAGGAGAATAGATGAATTTAACAAGTTTTAAAGATAATTGTGGATTTGGATTATTAGCAAGTATTGACAATACTCCAAGTCATAAAAATGTAGAAGATGCTATTATTGCACTTGAAAGAATGATGCACAGAGGTGCTATTGCTGCTGATGGAAAAAGTGGTGATGGTAGTGGATTACTTTTTGGTATGCCAGATAAATTTATGAGAAAAACAGCCAGTCAAAATGGGGTAGATTTACCAGATATTTATGGAGTTGGAGTTGTTTTTACAAAAGATGATACTTTACTTGAAATTGTAAAAGAAAAATTACAAAACAATGATTTAAAAGTAAATTTAATAAGAGAAGTGCCTATAAATACTTCTGCATTAGGTGAATTAGCCTTAAAAACTTTACCACAAATTTACCATATTTTTATTACACCAAATTCACTTGTAGCAACTAAAAGATTTGAAGAACTTTTATATCTTACAAGAAAAGAGATAGAAAATAGTATAGATGATAACGATTTTTATATTCCTACAATGAGTTCTAAAAAAGTAGCTTACAAAGGGCTTGTAATGCCTACACATATTAAAGAATTTTATCCAGATTTAAGTGATAAAGATTTTGAAGTTCCATTTGCTTTATTTCATCAAAGATTTTCAACAAATACACTTCCAGAATGGAAACTTGCTCAACCATTTAGATATATTGCTCATAATGGTGAAATAAATTCTATTCAAGCAAATAGAATAAATTCTTTCATCAAAACTGAATCAGTAAAAAGTGATGTATTTAGCGATGAAGAGTTACAAAAAATTCTTCCAATTGTTCAAATGGGTGGAAGTGATAGTGCAAGTTTAGATAATATTTTTGAATTTTTAGTAATGAATGGAATGGACTTTTTCAAAGCTGCAAGAAGTTTAGTGCCGATGCCTTGGCAAAACTCTCCTCATATGGATAGTGAATTAAGAGCTTTTTATGAATTCACATCTACTTGTTTTGAAGCTTGTGATGGTCCAGCGGCTGTTAGTTTAAGTGATGGAAGATATATCGGAGTTGTGCTTGATAGAAATGGACTTAGACCAGCGAAATATATCATCACAAAAGACAATAGAATTTTAATCTCATCTGAATATGGAGTAAATGATATTGATGATGATATGATAGTAGAAAGAGGAAGACTTCAATCAGGACAAATGATTGGAATTGACCTTAAATATGGACTTATTCTAAAAGATGAAGAGATAAATAACTATTTAAAAAGCAGAAATCCATATACAAAATGGCTAAATGAAAACTTAATTTATCTTCAAGAATATACAGAAAATGCTTATAAAATGCCTAATTGTGAAATAGATGATTTAATCCAAAAACAAAGATATTTTGGATTTAGCAAAGAGGTAATAAAAGAACAAATTACTCCTATGATGAATGAATCAAAAGAAGCAACAGGAAGTATGGGTGATGACACTCCTATGGCTTGTTTTAGTGATTATCCATTTAGAAGCTTTAATGACTTTTTTAGACAAAAATTTGCCCAAGTTACAAACCCACCAATCGATTCACTTAGAGAAAAAATTGTAATGAGTTTAAATACAGGATTTGGTGAAATTCATAATGTTTTAAATGAAACACCAGAACATGCTAAAAGATTAAAAGCATCTTCTCCAATCCTTACAGAAGCAAAACTTGAAGTTTTAGAAAGCTTTGGTAATACAAATTCACCAAGATTTGAGAGTTGTTATAAAAATAGATATTATTCAACTACATTTAAAGAAAATTTAAAAGATAGTTTAGAAGAGTTAGTTTCTCAAATTACAAATGATGTAAAAAATGATGGTGTAAGAATTATATTTTTAGATGATAGAGATTTAAGCAGTCATAAAAACATAATCCCTATGACTATGGTAATAGGAAGACTTCACAAAAAATTACTTGATGAAAAAGTAAGACATCTTACGAGTATTGTAGCAATTACAGGTGAAGTTATTACTCCTCACGATAGTGCTGTTATGATAGCTTATGGTGCGACTGCGATTTATCCATATATGTTATTTAAAACAGTTGCAGATATTGCAAAAGCAAAAGAGTTAAATTGTGAAGAAGCTCTTACAAAAACTCAATCTGCTTTAAATAAAGGTATTTTAAAAATTATGTCTAAAATGGGTATTGCAACAATCGCAAGTTACAGAAATTCGGCACTTTTTGACATAATTGGGCTTAGTGAAAATATAAAAGATGAGTGTTTTATAGGAAGTGAACTTCTAATTCCTGGACTTGATTATAAAGATATTGAAAAAAGAGTAAATAAAAAACTTAATAAAGCTTATGAAGAAGAAAAACCATTAGCTGGTGGGGTATTTAATTTTAGAAAAAATGCAGAACTTCACGATAATCACCCAGCAATTGCAAAAGCGATTAGAAAAATTGCTGATACAGGATTAAAAGAGGAATATAATAAACTAAAAGAATTAGTTGAGAAAAAAGAGCCAATCTTTATTAGAGACTTTTTAGAAATAAAATCAGATAGAAAAGCAATTTCTATTGATGAAGTTGAGCCTAAGGAAGAAATTTTCAAAAGATTTGTAAGTGCAGCTATGAGTATAGGAGCACTTAGCAAAGAATCTCACGAAGCCTTAGCAGAGGCTATGAATAGAATTGGTGCAAAAAGTAACTCTGGTGAAGGTGGAGAAGATAAAGCAAGACTTAAAACTATCAAAGAAAGTAAAATCAAACAAATTGCTTCTGGTAGATTTGGTGTAACTCCGGAGTATTTAAGAAATGCAGAAGAATTACAAATCAAAGTAGCACAAGGTGCAAAACCAGGTGAAGGTGGGCAATTACCAGGATTTAAAGTTACAGGTTATATCGCTAAATTAAGAAATACAACAGAGGGGAAAACTTTAATTTCACCACCACCACATCACGATATTTATTCTATTGAGGATTTAGCTCAACTTATTTTTGATTTAAAACAAATCAATCCAAAAGCAATTGTATCTGTAAAATTAGTTTCAACAGCAGGAGTTGGAACAATCGCAGCAGGTGTAGCAAAAGCTTATGCAGATAAAATTGTTATTTCAGGAAGCGAAGGTGGAACAGGTGCGGCTCCTATTACTTCAATTCGTCATGCAGGAAATCCTTGGGAAATTGGACTTATTGAAGCACAAAATGCTTTAAAAGCAAATAACCTAAGAGGTCTTGTAAGACTTGAAACTGATGGAGGACTTAAAGTAGGTAGAGATATAATTATCGCTGCTTTACTTGGGGCTGAATATTATGCATTTGGAACAAACCTTTTAATGGCTTTAAAATGTATTTTCTGTAGAAATTGTCAAAATAACACTTGTCCGGTTGGGCTTACAACACAAGATGAAAAATATATTGAAAAATATAGTGGAAATGTAGAAAATATAATCAATTATTTAACTTGTCTTGCAGAAGATATAAGAGAATATTTAGCTAATATGGGATATAAATCATTAGATGATATTATTGGAAGAAATGACCTTCTTGGTGTAATCAATCACGAAAAAGCGAAAAAATTTGATTTTAGTGATATGTTTACACAAGTAGAGGGTGATAGAAAATGTGTAAGCGAAAGAAATGAACCATTTGATGATAATGCTTTTGAAAAAGAACTTTTAGAAAAAGTAAGAAATACAATCAAAAATCCATCTCAAAAATCGGTAGTTAAAACTAAAATTTGTAACCTAAATAGAAGTTTTGGAACTTTAACAAGTGGAGAAATTGCTGAATATTATGGAGATGAAGGACTTGAATCTGATAGTATCGTATATAAACTAAAAGGAACAGCAGGACAAGGTCTTGGAACTTTCTTAAATAATGGTATTACGATTGAACTTGATGGTGTGGCAAATGATTATATCGCAAAAGGGATGCACGGAGGTAAAATCGTAATCGTTCCACCTACACAAGGAGAAAATTTATCTGCTGGTGGAAATACTTGTCTTTATGGTGCTACTGGTGGAAAACTTTTCATCGCTGGACAAGTAGGAGAAAGATTTGCAGTTAGAAACTCTGGTGCAGTAGCTATCGTAGAAGGAACAGGGGACCATCCTTGTGAATATATGACAGGTGGAGAAGTTATTATTTTAGGTAAAACTGGTGTTAATTTCGGTGCTGGTATGACAGGAGGAGTTGCTTTTGTTTATGATAAAGACCATACTTTTATTGATAATATAAATCCAGAACTAATTGATATTAGAAGAATTGATATAGATGAAAATGAAAAAGCAAAACTATATCTTAAAAAAAGATTAGTAGAATATTACAATGCTACACATTCAAATAAAGCTAAATTTTTACTTGATAATTTTAGAAGTGAAGTTAGACATTTCTGGATGGTAACTCCAAAAGATAACAAAATTCCTCTTGATCCAAATGCTATGGATTAAAAAGTAGATAAGGTTTTTCCTTATTTACCTTAAATCTCAATCTTTACTTTCAACAATAAAAAACACTAGATATAATTTTACTCTAAATTAGAAATAATAAGTTTTAGTTTTTGAAATATAAATGTATAAAAAAAAGAAAAAAAGGGTTATTAAAACCCTGTAGCTAAAAATACTGGAGTAGCAAAAATACCGAAATAGATAGTTCCTGCTAATAAAATAACTTGCCCTATTAAACTTCCTCGTGTCATTGGAATTTTTGATGTATGATAACCATCTGTTTCATCAAAATAGATATGTTTAATAATCCAAACATAATACCCTACTGATAAAGCTGAGTTTAAAGCTGCAATAAGCACTAATGGCCATAAACCAGCATCAACCCCTGCCCAGAATGTAACTGCTTTAGAGATAAATCCAGCCATAATAGGCACACCTGCTAAACTTAAAAGTTGAATAGTAAAGAAAAGTGCATGTAATGGACTTCTTTGATAAAGTCCTCTAATATCATCTAATGTTTTAATATGAGCTTCTCTTCTTAAATCAGCTAAAATTAAAAATACACTTGTTTGCATAAATATATAAGCAACTCCTAAATAGATAAGTGCTGTATAACTATATCCACTTGCAACTGCTGCAAAAGGAATAAGCATATAACCAGCATGTGTGATTGATGAAAATGATAAAATTTTAGCAATTTTCTTTTGGAAAAGTGCCATAAAGTTACCAAGTGTCATAGTAATAATAGCAAAGAAACTAAATAACATTACACTTGTATCAAGGTATGCTTGTAAGAATAGATAAAATGCTTTAAATGTAGCAACTACTACAACTGTTTTTACTGTAGCACTAAGAATTGCTGCTGCTGAATGATTTATTTGAGCATAAGCATCTCCTGCCCATCCGTGCATAGGCACTATTGTCATTTTATAAAAAATACCTGCAAGCATAACTCCAACAGCTACTAATGTAAAATTTCCATTTACACTAATTTCAGCATAATTAAAACTTGGAGTAACCATAGCAAACATAGCAAAACCAAGAAGAATAAATCCAGAAGCAGTTGCCCCTGCTATAAACATTTTAATAGCACCCTCTGCATTTAATCTACTTCTAATATTAGCACCTAAAACATAAGAAATAATAGCAATAACTTCAAATAAAACAATATACATTAAAAAGTTATTTGTCTCTAAAAGTGCCATACTTGCCGCACCTAAAAATAGTGTTTGAGAAACTAATGGTCTTTCAAACCCACTAAATGTCATCATCGTCGCTGCTAATACAATTAAAACTACAATTTCAAGTAATTGAACATCAGGAGTTAAAGTAAAATACTCCATATTTATTCCATTTCCAAGAAAAACATTAAAAGCAGCAAATCCAAATGCCGCTGCTGCTATATATTTTGCGATTACCATATTTCCTTTAAAAAATAAAGGAACTAATAATCCTGCTCCGATTAAAATAATTAAACTACTCATTACATACCTCCAAACATTGCAAATGCATTATTTGCTATATCAAAAATTGGTTGAGGATGAACACCAAAATACACAATTAACACTGAATAGATACAAAGTGCTGTAAATTCTGGAACACTCATATCAAATTTACTTTTTGCCACAACTGGTGAAATTTCAGCATGGAATGCTCTTCTTACTGCCCAAATAACATAACCAGCACTGATTAGTGAAGCCATCGCAGCAACTGCAATCCACCATCCATAAGCTTTAATAGCTGAAACTATAATTGTAAGTTCTCCTACAAATCCCATAGTTCCAGGAAGTCCAAGTGCTGCCATACCTGCTAAAACAAATATCGCTGATACATAAGGTGCTTTTTGCATAATTCCACCCATTTCATCCATATACCAAGTATGAGTTTTATGATGAACCCATCCAGCAATTAAGAACATTGGAGAAATTACTAATGCATGTCCTATCATTTCATATAAAGCCGCACTTAAACCATCATAACTAACAGTCGCAATAGCAACAACTACAAGCCCCATATGCGAAATTGAAGAATATGCAACCATTTTTTTGATATGTCTTTCATAAACAGCAAGCATACCTGCAAAAATAGTTGTAGTTAATCCTAAAACAACCATATAAATAGCAAAATGTTGAGTCTCAACTGGCATCATTTCTACTACAAATCTGATTAAACCATAAGCACCCATTTTAAGTAAAACACCAGCAAGTAATACCGAAATACTACTTGGTGCCTCAACATGTGCATCAGGTAGCCATGTATGGAATGGAAATAATGGAAGCTTTGCTGCAAAACCAATAAACATTAACCACCATACAAGTGCCGGAGTTGCTATCATAGCTTCTTTAATATTCATCCAATCCATTTGCCCTGTTTGTTTATAAACAAGGAAAAAACCTACAAGCATTAACATTGAAGCAAAGTGAGTATATAAGAAAAATTTAATTGCTGCATAAACCTTTCTTTCACCACCCCATACACCAACTAAAAATAGCATTGGCACTAATGTCATTTCCCAAAATATAAAAAACCATAAAAGGTTAGTCGTCATAAATACACCAAAAATTGGTCCTGCAAATAAAATTAAAAGAGAAAAATAAGCACCTTGCATTTTCTCTTCCCATGAAGTAAATACAACTAAAATTAAAAGTGCTGCTGTTAAAATAAGCATCGCAACACTTAAAGCATCTACTTGCAGAGTTAATGCATAATCAATTCCTGGCACTCTTAAATAATCACCTAATACTAAAAATCCACCATCAGCTGGTAAAGCACTATACATATCTACTGAAATTATCAGCAATGCTACAAATAATGCTAATGCTGCCCATTTAGCTACCCATTCAGCTCCTCTTGATATAAAATATACAAAAGGTGCTAAAAGCATCGGTCCAAATATTAATTCTATACTCATCATATTACACACCTTTTACTATAATTAGAATTGCAACTACAATAATCGCAACACCAATAGCAAATATTCCGATATAATCACCAATTCTTCCTGTATGTCCAATTCTAAATAATCTAAATACTTTATTTGCAAATGGCACACTTGCATTTACAACCCAATCAATCATATTAGTATCAACCCATCTAAATGATTTTGCTACACCATTTACAATTACATTTTTAGTTACATATGTAATTCCTGCTTCTACATAATACCCATTAAATAATACTTGATGTAAAATTTGCATAAATCTATGTTGTGAAATTTTTTCTAAAAGTTTCATACCTTTTACATATAATCCAACTACAATACCAAATAATGTAGCCATTCCAAGTAATAATCCTACAAGTAATCCTTTTACATGAGCTTCTTCAACTTCATGTCCTACAATATATTCAACTGCATCACTTTGATATAAAGCAATTGCTAATGTAACAAATGCTAAAATACCAAGAGGAACTCTTATATAAAAATTACCTGGTGCATGAACATGTCCTGCTACATCTTCATCTCTTGGTTGCCCAAGGAAGATAAGTACCCAAAGTCTAGTAATATAAGCAATTGATAAAAGCCCTGCAATTGTTACAAATGTTGATACAAATGGACTTCCATGAGTAATAGCTTCTGCTAAAACCATATCTTTTGAGAAAAATCCACTAAATGGTGGAAGCCCTGCAAGAGACATAGAACCCATTGCCATAAATAATGCTACAAATGGAGCTTGTTTAATAAGCCCTCCAAGTTTCCAAGCATCTTTTGTATGGTGAGCTATATAAATAATTGCCCCCGCACTTAGAAATAATAATGCTTTAAAAATAGCATGGTTCATAAGGTGAAGCATACCAGCTGCTAAACTACCTACTCCAAGCCCTACAAATGCTATTGATAAGTGAGACATTGTAGAATAAGCTAAGATTTTTTTAATCTCTTTTTGAACAAGAGCCGAAGTTGCTCCAATAAATGCACTTAAAGCTGCTACATTTGCTACAACTAATAAAGCATCTGTATAAGCATAAAAATCAAATAATCTCGCAACTATATAAATACCACTATTTACCATTGTCGCACCATGGATTAAAGCTGAAACAGTCGTAGGACCTTCCATCGCATTCATAAGCCACGGATAAAGTGGAAATTGTCCTGATTTACCAATAGCACCCATAAATATAAATAAAGCTACTACAAAAGCAACTGTTTTATCAATTTCTCCTGCTTTTGCTAATTCATTTAATTCTACCATATTGATATTTCCAACATAATACATTAATAACCCAATAGCTGCTAATATGAAAATATCTCCAAATCTTGTATATAAAAATGCTTGCATACCTGCATCTGCTGCCCCTTTTGTTTTAAACCAAAATGAGATTAAAAGATATGAAGCAAGTCCCATAAATTCCCAACCTGCAAAAGCACCGATTAAATCTTTCGCTATTACAAGTAAAATCATACCACCAATAAAAAATAATACTTTTGCATAATATCTTGGTTTATCTGGGTCATCTCCCATATAATCATGAGCAAAATGAATATCAGCAAATCCAAGACCAGTTGCAATTAAAAGCATTACAATACTTAAATGGTCAATATAAATTCCAAGTGGTAAATTTAAATCACCATAACTAATCCAATTATAATCAATATTTATTGGAGTATCACTATAATTCATAAATACATAAATAGATGTAACAAATAAAATTGCTCCAACTATTTCTGCCACCCAAAATGCTGCTTTATCATTCCATTTTCCTAATACAAAAGCAAGAACTGCCCCAATATAAGGAAAAAGTAAATATATACTAACACTAGTCATTGTATTTACCCCCTTCATCTAATCTATCTGGGATAACCTCTTTTGTTAATCTATTTGATAATAAGAAGATTAACACTCCCGCTGCTGCTTCAAGTGTAGCAATCACTATAACAATATAAGCAATTGCTAAATTTTGTGTCATACCAAAATGATAAGCACTACTAGCTAATACAAGAATTACAGCATTTAAAAGCATTTCAAGGGAAAAGAAAATCTTTAAAAAATCTGCTTTTGTCGTAACTCCATATAACCCTATCGCAAAAAGGATAATTGCGAATATCATATCTATTTGAAAACTCATGACAATTCCTTTTCGTGTTTTAAAGTATGAAGCATTCTAATACTTCCATAAAGTAAACTTGCTCCAACTACTGCTAAGAAAATTGTAACTTCTGCATAATTTTGAGTTAATACTTTAACTTGTAACTCTTTACTTCCTGCATTTGCTACTTCTGCAAATTCTGGCATAATAAATGGAATTATAAAAAATCCAATCGCAATTAACACAATACTTGAAACTGCCCAAGGTCTTCCTTTTTCCTGTGGAAATTCTTTACCAATTACAGTTACACCAAATAACATTAAAACAACAATCCCACCTGTATATACAAATATTTGGAATAATCCTAAAAGTTTTTCACCATAACCTATATAATAAAGTCCAAGTAAAAACATCAATATTGCAAAACTAAGCACTGCTGGAACTGTTCTTTTTACAGTAATTGACATAATTGCTAAAATAATTACCGCTGAAAGTAATAATATACTAACCATTATTCTCCTCCTTTGCTGGAGCTTCTTTCGAATTAGCTTCCTCTTTTGCTTTCGCTTCGGCTTCTGCCTTAGCTTTAGCCTCTGCTTCTGCTTTTTTCTTCGCTGCCATTTCAGCCTTTTTCTTCGCTGCTGCCTCTGCTTTTTTTCTTTCTTCCTCTTTTTTTGCTTCTATCCACTCTTCTGGCACATCTACTTTTACCCAAAAGTCATCTTGGTCTTCGTGGCTTCCACCTGCTCTCATATCAAATGTTCCACCACTTAACTTAATTGCTTTTGGTTTAGTAGGACACACATCTTCACATAATCCACAAAAAATACAAACTGCCAAATTCACTTCTGGCACTTTATTTGGTCTTTTAAGTGGTAATGGTTTCATAACAATAGCATCTACTGGACAAATTTTATTACAAGCATCACATCCTGTACAAACATCATATTTTATTTCTTGTCTTCCTCTGAATATCTCTGATTGATGAACAAACTCTTTACTTGCATCTTTAACTGCAAGTCTATCTTCTGTTATGCTTTTTGAAACTCTTACCATTTTTTTTATAATATCAAATAACATATTAAGCTCCTAAAATATATAGTTTTGCAAAAATTACCCAAACTATATTTAAAATTGAAAGTGGAACTAACCAACTCCAAGAAAATTTTAACATTTGGTCAAGTCTTAATCTTGGATTACTTGCTCTAATAGCTACCATAACTGCTGCAAGCATAGCAATTTTTAAGAATAACCACCAAAAACTGTCAAAAAACAATCCTCTATATCCACCAAAGAAAAGTGTAATAGCTGCTGCTGAAACTACTAAAATTTCTGTAAATTCTGCAAATTTAAGTAATACATAGTTTGTTCCTGAATATTCTGTATAAAATCCATATACAATTTCTTGTTCTGCATCTGGAATATGAAATGGTGGTTGTTCTAAAATACCTAACATTGCGATTATAAAAATAACGGCACCTGGAAGTAAAATTAAAGTCGTAAGCCAACTATTCATATAAATAATATCGTGTAAATTCATTGTCCCAAATAAAATAGCTGGACTAAGTGCTGCTAAGAAAAATGGTGTTTCCATTGAAAGCATTTGAGCTAAAATTCTCATACCTCCAAGGAATGAATATTTATTACTACTCCCAAATCCTGTAAGGAAAAGTAAAAATGGCTCAACTCCAATTAAAACTACTAGACCTAAAACTCCATATTCTGTATTAAGCACAACTCCATTATCCATCCAAGGAGTCCAAGGAATTAAAACAACCGGAAGTGCTGCTACAATAGGTGTAACTAATGGAATAATATTAAAAAGATATGGGTCCACATTTTTTGGTGTAATATTTTCTTTTGTTAAAAGTTTAAAAACATCAAAAATTGTTTGTAATGAACCTGCTGGTCCATTAAAATGTGGTCCTACTCTTTTGTGAATTCTTGCTAATACTTTTCTTGCAAAATAAAACACAAAAAAAGTCCAAGCTAATAAAAACACTAACCCTGGGAAAACTAATATCTGAAATAAAATGTTATTCATCATTGCCCGCTCCTTATCTATCTAAATCACCCTGACAGATATGCATACTTCCATAAATAAGTGGAATATCTGAAAGAGTTTTTCCTGCTAAAAGGTCATTTAATACCATAGTATGATTTACACTTGGTGCTTTCATTTTAAGTCTATATGGACTTGAAGATTTTGGCATAGTTACTAAATGCATTAACATTTCTCCTCTTGACCATTCAATTCTACTAACTGCTTCACCTTCTGGCATTTTTCTTGGCATTCTCACTAAATGGTCTTTTTGTGGATTCATCTCACCACTCTCAATTCCTTCTCTAATTTTAGCAATTGCTTGTTTCATTATATCCATTGATTGAGCTAATTCTTTAAAGAATATATGAAGTCTATCATAAACATCACCATTTTCACAATTTACATAATCAAAATCAATCTCATCATAAGCAGCATAAGGCTCATCAAGTCTTACATCTACTTTAACTCCACTTGCTCTTGCAATTGGTCCAGCCATATAATTATCAATTACAAATTTTTCATCAATTATAGCAGTTCCTACTGCTCTTGTTTTCATAAGTGGGTTATTTATAAAAATATCAAAAAATTCTGGTGCTGTGTCTTCATATTTTTTGATAGCTTTTTCTAATGTTTCAAGCCAACTATCTCTCATAGGATATCTTACCCCACCTGGTTCTACACAAGCAGTTGCAATTCTAGCCCCACTATATTCTTCTAATGTATCTAAGAAATATTCTCTTACATCCATTGTCCACATTACAAATGTATGAAGTCCAGCATTACCGAAAAATCCACCCATACTAATTAAATGTGAAGCACATCTTCCTATTTCAGCAAGTAAAACCCTCATAAGTTTTGCAAATCTTGTAATCTCTTTTCCTGCTATCTCTTCAACTGCTTGAGAATAACAAATCATTGGATTTGGATTGTCCATAAAACAGATTCTCTCAACTGCTACAATACTTCCAATAAAATCTTTTCTTTCTACTAAATGCTCTAAGGCTCTCCAAACATAACCAATATCAGGGTCAACCCATTTAATATCTTCACCATTTACACCTACTTTTAATCTAATAGGCCCACTTGCTGGGTGAGTTGGTCCCCAGTGAAGAATAGTTTCACTCCCATCTTTTGGTAGAGTTTTTTCATTTTCATCATATTCATCAAGCCATTCAGATGTAATATCATCAATATTTTGAATTAAATTTTCTTCGTGTTTTTTCCAGTCAAAATCTTTTCTAAATGGAAACTTACCATAATAATCTGCTGAAATTAAAAAATATCTTAATCTTGGATGCCCTTCAAATTTAACACCATAAGTTGAATAACTTTCTAATTCGTGCCAATTAGCACTTGGCATTAAAGGAGTAATAGAATCAATTTTACATTCTTCTAATTCTCTTGGAATATCAAATTTTAACCATACATTTTTTTTGTTGATAATATCTTCTAGAAAATAATTTACTTCAATTTTATTATCATCTATAAAATCAGTTGGTGATACAGTTGAACAAGTTTTAATACCAATCTCTTTTAAATCTTTTACTATATTTAATAAATCACTTGGATTTTTGAATTTAGCTTTTAGCCATGTTGGTTTATATTCTTCAACATATTCATTTTCATATTTTTCTAATACTTTTCTAATCGCTTCCATCATCCATCCTTAAAACTTCATTTGTTTCCAAAGGCCACCTTGGCTTGCAGCACTTGGTTCACCTTTTCTAATCTTTTCTTTTACCTCTTCAAGTCCTGCTAAAATAGCTTCTGGTCTCGGAGGACAACCTGCTACAAATACATCTGCTGGAAGAATTTCTGTTACATTTTTAATAACACTTGCACTATCATTATATGGTCCACCATCATAAGCACAAGCCCCAATCGCTACTACATAACTTGGCTCTGGCATTTGAGCATAAGTTCTAATAAGTGCTGGAAGTATTTTTTTACTTACAAGTCCTGTAATAAAAATAATATCAGCTTGTCTTGGTGTCGGAGTCATAATATATCCATATCTCTCCCAGTCATATCTTGGGCTCATTGCCGCAAGCATTTCAAGTGAGCAACACCCACTACAAAAATGCACTATCCATGGTGATTTACTTTTCGCATAATTAAAAAAATCAAGAATTTTTAACATGTCTATACTCCTTCATTGAAATCGTAATTGCGGCAAACAGTAAAATACCAAATACCATTGCAATTTTTAAACTATATTCTGTATTATCAAATACAAATAAACTAAAAAATAGCCCACTCATATCGAAAATAATAAATGCAATAGCAAATATAAAATATCCAAAGTTCGCTTTTAAAGGAACTTCACTACTTGGTGGTAATCCACATTCAAAGTGGTCATTTTTTACATCATTCGGCTGATATGGTGCTACCATAATACCTAATAGATATAAAACAAAAACACCACCTAATATACCTAAGGCATATAATAAAACTGTTTCCATTAGTAACTCCTTATGAATTAAAAAAGTTTTTTATGTAGAATAATAAGATAAATTCTCTCTTTTATAAATACTTTTCCTTAATTATAATAAAAAATTATCAAATTGGTTACGATTAGTAATAATTATACTCTTTTTTTAAGTAAAAATATTTTCAATTTATGATAAAATAAATCTAAATTGCTAGTTAGAAAAGGCAAAACATTATTTTCATTCGAGACGAGTTTCCCTTTCTTAACGGCAAAAACTCCTTAAAAATCGCAAACGGCAAAGCCGCCCTATCGGGTTTAGTGCGATTTTTTCGCAGTCGTTTTTACCTAAAAGGAAAAAGTCTCTCATTCAAATAATTTCCTTTTGCCTTTTTATAGGGTTTTTGTTATTATTACAAGTAGCAATTTGGGTTAAAATAAACATAAAAAGGTATGAAATTATGAAAATAGCATTTTTTGAAACTAAACAAGATTCAATAATTACAAATAGACTTCAAAAATATAGCTCTCAAATCACTTTTTTTGAAAAAAATATAAATGAGTATTCTAATTTAGAAGATTTTGAAATTATCAGTATATTTATAAATTCAAAAATTACAAAAGAGATATTAGATAAACTTCCAAATTTAAAATATATACAAACTCGCTCAACTGGATATGACCATATCGATATTGTGGAATGTTATAAGCGAGGAATAGTTGTAAGCAATGTAAAAGGATATGCTGGACCTGCGGTAGGGGAATTTGCTTTTTCTTTACTTTTTGAAGCAATTAGACACACTTATAAAGCAATAAATAGAGTAAAAAATAATAATTTTTACTATAAAGATATTCAAGGGGTTGAAATATATAATAAAACTATCGGTATTTTAGGACTTGGAGCAATTGGAACTCAAATAGCAAAAATTGCAAAAGGATTTGGGGCTAAAACAATAGGTTTTTCAAGAACAAAAACAAATATTGTAGATACTCATACCTCATCATTAGATGAAGTATTAAAAAGTGATTTTTTATTTATAGCTTTACCTCTTACCCCACAAACAAAACATTTACTAAATAAAAACAACTTTCATAAAATAAAAGCCAAAGTAATCATAAATATCGCAAGAGATGAAATTTTATCTAAATATGTTTATCAAAACTTTAATGGTATTATCGCAAGTGATGTTACAAATGATAATAATTTAGCAAAAAAAGAAAATATACTCATCACTCCTCATATGGCCTATTATACAAAAGAAGCACTAAGACGAATTTTAAATATTAGTTTAGATAATATGTGTGATTTTTTAGATGGTAAAAAGCCTAGAAATTGCCTACTTAAAGAATGTAAAAAAGAATATGCATGTAAAAATTAATTTTTAAATAGATCCTCTCTTATTTTTGGAGACTATTTACTTTTTATAAAATAATTACTATTTTTAAGTTATATTAAAACTTAAATATATTATAATCCGAAAAAATTTTTTAATTATTTTTAAAGTTAATTATGGTAAAGGATATAAATGCTTACTGGAATAAAAGTTACTAAAAGAGATGGAAGAATAGAACTACTTGATATTACAAAAATACAAAAATATACTTCAACAGCTTGTGAAGGGCTTGAAAATGTTAATCAAAGTGAACTTGAACTTGATGCAAAAATACAATTTAGAGATTTAATCTCAACAGAAGAGATTCAACAAACTCTAATCAAAACAGCAGTAGATAAAATAGATGTAGATAGACCAAATTGGACTTTCGTAGCAGCAAGACTTTTTTTATATGATTTATATCACAAAGTTAGTAGATGGAGTGGATATAATCATCTAAGAGAATATTTCGAAAAAGGGGAAAAAGAGGGAAGAATTGTTTTAGGATTAAAAGAAAAATATGATTTAGATGATTTAAATGATTATATTAAACCCGAGAGAGATTTACAATTTACATATCTTGGAATTAAAACTTTATATGATAGATATTTAATAAAAGATAAACAAGGAAACCCAATTGAACTTCCTCAACATATGTTTATGGCTATTAGTATGTTTTTAGCTCAAAATGAAGAAAATCCCCAAGAGTGGGCTAAAAAATTTTATGATATTTTATCTAAATTTGAAGTAATGGCAGCTACTCCTACACTATCTAATGCAAGAACTCCAAGACATCAGCTTAGTAGTTGTTTTTTAAAAGGAACTCCTGTAAAAACAATTGATGGTGAAATAGCTATTGATGAATTAAAAATAGGTGATTATGTTTTAACTCATACAAAAGAGTATAAGAAAGTTGAAGAATTATTTATTAGAGATTTTGCTGGACAACTTATTACTTTAAATATAAACGGACTTTTAAGAGAAATTAAAGCAACAGAAGAACACCCTATTTTATCTATCAAAAAAGATGATGTGTCTTGTGATAGAAAATTAGCAACTTGTTTATTTAATCAAAAAAATTCAAAATATTGCTTCAAATTAGATGGACAATACAAAAATGATTGTGAAAAACTTAATAAAGATTTAACAAAAGAGATTAAATGGAATGAAATTCAAAATTTAGAAGAGGGAGATTTTGTCTCTATCTCATTTTCAAATTACACTCACAACAAAAAAGAGATTTTAGTTAGTGATTTTGTAAATTTAAAAAATTTAGTAACTGATGAGAATTATATCTTCTTAAAAAGAAGTAATTGTAGTTTTATAAATGATAGAGGTTTTGTAAATACACAAACAAATAAAATTAAAAATAAAATCCCTTTAAATAATAATTTTATGCTGTTTTTAGGATATTTTTTAGCAGAAGGACATATTAGTAAAAATAGAGATAATTTAACACTTACTTTTGCTACAAAAGAACAAAATTATATCATTCAAACTATTGAAATAGTAAAAGATATTTTTGATTATGAACCATATATAAAAGAAAATACTGATAATTCAACTTCTGTAATTATCTCTAATAAACTTATTGCTGAATTTATTTATCAATTAGTTAAAACAGGATTTAACAAAAAAAGATTAACTCCTATTATTAAATTCGCTGATAAAGAGGTTCAAAAATCTCTTTTAATTGGGGTAATTAGAGGTGATGGATGTGCTATTGAAGAGGGCTATCAACTTACTTTATCTAATCAAGGTTTAATTGAAGACTTATTTGAAATTGCTTTAAGATGTGGATTATCTCCTTATATGTTTAAAGGACAAAAAAATCATTTAGCAAATTATTACCCTTATCATCTAAAAATTGGTTCAAAAAATGATAAAAATTTTATTTTTGAAGTAGATAAAAATATAGAAAAAATAAATCTTAATCAAAAAGGAAATTCTACTTTAAGATATTTTTGGTTAGAGAATAAATTTTTTATGAAAATTACAAAAATTGAAACTAAAACTATAAATGAAAAAGTTTATAATATTGAAGTAGAAGATGACCATTCTTATAGTGTAAATTTTGTAGATGTCCATAATTGTTTTGTAGGTAGTATGAATGACAATATTGAAGGTATTTTTGATGATTATAAAGAGATGGCACTTTTAAGTAAATTTGGTGGTGGAATTGGATGGGATTTTTCTAAAATTAGAGCTTTGGGAAGTTTTATAGATAATCACAAAAATGCAGCAGGAGGAGTAATTCCTTGGCTTAGAATTACAAATGATATTGCTATTGCAGTTGACCAACTTGGATGTGTAGCAAAAAATAGTTACATTAAAGTTTTAGATTATGTCCAAACAGATAATTTTAAACACGAATTTAGAAAAGAATATCAAACTCACAATTTAAATCAAAAAGAGATTTTAGAGGGTGTTGCTGGATATGCGAGTAGTTTTGCTTTTAAATATGGGAAATTTTCAAAAAACTTTATTAGAAGTTTATTATTTGATTATGTTATGAATAAAAAAGGGAGTAAATTTTTAGAAAACACTTATAATTTGACTCACGACCAATACAAAAAAATTATAGGCAAATATAAAAAAATAAATAAAGGGCTTCCAGAAGGTTTTGAAACTTTAATAGATTATCCAAATTATGCTATTTCAAAAAGTGGAATAATAATAAATTTAGATAATTTAAGACCTTTAAAAACTTCAATAGATAGAAAAGGTTATGTTAGAGTAACTATTGGAAAAAATGCTGTTCAATTACATCTATTACTTGCTAAACAATTTTTAAATTATGATAATACTCAAACTATTGACCATATTGATGGCGATAAATTAAATAATAATTTAGAAAATTTACAAATTATCTCTAATGAAAAAAATATCTCAAAAGGGTGGGAAGATAGTTATAAAAAAAGAACGGAAATGGCAAGAATTAGAAAACATCTATCTTTTGGACATAAATTAAAAGGAGATAAAAGAGATACTCATTCTTTTGAAATTAAAAAAATAAAAACTAAAATTATTCCTATTGATAAAGTTAGAATAGGAGATTTAGTTTTAAGTTATGATATTAAAACAAATCAAACACAATTTAAACCTCTTATTGCTAAACACGAAATTGATGTAAAACAAAAAGACCAAATTAAAATTTCTTTTGAAGATGGAAATTATATTATTACTTCAAATTGGCATCCATTTCCAAAACTTGAAAATAAAAAAGTTATTTATGTTAGAAGTGATAGTTTAAAAGTTGGAGATATTACAATAAATGATAAAAATGAATTTGTAAAAATATCTAAAATCTCAAAACCAAAAGTTGCTAGTGAATTTTATGATTTAACAATCAAAGATAATAATAACTATTTTTGTTCTACTTCTTCAAAAGAGGGTAATTTTCACTTAATTCACAACACGAGAAAAGGAGCTATTGCTGTATATTTAGAACCTTGGCATATGGATATTTTAGACTTTTTAGAACTGAAAAAAAATAGTGGTGAAGAAAGAAGAAGAGCTCACGACTTATTCCCTGCTTTATGGTTAAATGATTTGTTTATGAAAAGGGTTTTAAATGATGAATTTTGGACTCTTTTTGACCCTTATGAAGTAAGTGATTTAACAGAACTTTATGGAGAAGAGTTTGAGAAAAGATATCTTGAATATGAAACAAGAGAAGATATAACTAAACATAAAGTCCGAGCAAAAGATATATGGAAAAAAGCTTTAATGGAATATTATGAAACAGGAAATCCATTTTTATGTTTTAAAGATAATGCAAATGTAAGAAATCAAAATTCTCATAGTGGGGTTATTAGAAGTAGTAATTTATGTGTAACAGGAGATACAAGACTTGCTACACAATTTGGGCTTGTAAGAGCTGATGAACTTGAAAAAATGAAAAAAAAGATTTTAGCAACTTATGATTATAGAACAAATGGAGATAAAAATAATTATGGTGTAGGTGTTGCTGAATGTATTGAGATGTATAAAACAAAAGAAAATGCAGATATTTATAAAATTACTACAAAAGATGGTTATGAAATAAAAGCAACTTCGTGGCACGAATTTTATGTATTAAGAAATAAATCAATTATTAAAATTCCTCTAAAAGAGATAAAAACAGATGATAAATTACTTATTCAATCACAAGAAGGACAATTTGGAAAAGAGGGATATTATGAATTAGGTTTAATTAGTGGATTTATTGCAGGTGATGGAACTTTTGCTAAAAATAAAGCAAATAATCAAATAGCAATAGTTGATTTATATAATGAAGAAATATCTCTAAAAAATTTAATAAAAGATAGTTTAGATACAATCATTAAAAAAGATTATAAAACTCTAAAAAATCCAAATAAAGCAGATATAACAAATAAAATGCCAAAAGAGTTTTATCATACAAAAAATTCTAAAAAAATAAGATTTCAAAATATAAGAGTTGGAAAAATTTTAGAAGAAAAATATAACTTTACAAAAAAAACAAAATTAAAAGTGCCTGAATTTGTATATCAAGGGAAAAAAGAAGTTGTTATTGGATATTTACAAGGATTATTCACTTCTGATAGCACTATAAATAAAATTAAAAATGACAAAATTCCAACTTTTGCTATTCAACTTGCAAATAAAAATAAAGAGTTTTTAAAAGAAATTCAAGTTTTACTTTCAAACTTTGGAATTAGAAGTAAAATTTCTGAAATGAAAAGAGATAATAAATTTAAATACACTACAAAAAATGGAGAAAAAAGAATTTATAATTCTGGTGAAATGTTTAGATTAAATATCAATGGTAGAAATGCTACAAAATTTATATTTGATATTAAATTATTAGGAGAAAAACAACTAAAAGCTCTTAAAATTTTAAAACAAAGAGAAGAATTAGGTTATCCGATAGAAAGTAACAAATCTGAAAAATTTGAAGTTAAAATTGAAAAAATTGAATATATTGGAAAAGAAGATGTTTATGATACAACACAACTTTTAAATCATTCTTTAATTTTTAATGGAATTGTTACAGGAAATTGTACTGAAATTTATCAAAACACTGAACCAAATCATTATAAAATAAAAATAACTTTTGAAGATGGAGAAATTGAACTTTTTGAAGAAGAGGAAATAGTTGAAATTGATGGTGGATACAAAAAACCAGCAAAAAAATTATCTTCAATTGATAGTATAAATGGTAAAAAAATTTACATTGCTGAAAAAGAAAAAATAGATGGAATGACTGCTGTGTGTAACTTAGCAAGTGTAAATCTAAGTAAAATCCATACAAAAGAGGATTTTGAAAGAGTTGTGCCTATTGCTGTAAGAATGCTTGATAATGTAATTGATTTAAATTTTTATCCTCAAAAAAAAGTAAAAGATACAAATATAAAAAATAGAGCAATAGGGCTTGGTGTAATGGGTGAAGCTGAACTCTTAGCAAAAAAACAGATTATGTGGGGAAGTGATGAACATCTTCATTTGATAGATGAAATTATGGAAAATTTTAGCTATTGGACTATTAAAACAAGTGCTGAGTTAGCACAAGAAAAAGGATGTTATGCTGAATTTAATGGAAGTAATTGGTCAAAAGGAATACTACCGATAGATACAGCAAATTCAAATGCTAAAAAATTAGTCCAAAGAGATTTATTTACTCCAAATTGTTGTGATTGGGACGGATTAAGAAATGAAGTAAAAAAAGGTATGAGAAATGGTTATTTAATGGCAATAGCTCCAACAAGTTCTATTTCGATTTTAAGTGGGACAACACAAGCGATTGAGCCTGTTTATAAAAGAAAATGGTTTGAAGAAAATTTAAGTGGTCTTATTCCTGTGGTAGTGCCAAATTTATCTCCTGATACTTGGCAATATTACACTC
>Ga0256836_1000449_pt1 | contig 21880 bp, 20 predicted proteins | sample 4561380metaG_FD_185974 | JGI IMG/M metagenome (GOLD analysis project Ga0256836, IMG submission 185974) | Hydrothermal vent microbial communities from Guaymas Basin, Mexico - 4561-380 | ecosystem: Environmental > Aquatic > Marine > Hydrothermal vents | place: Mexico: Guaymas Basin | collected...
AAATGAAGAAAAAATATGTCCTTATTGTAATACTATATATTATACTAATAATAAAACTTGTGGTAAAAAAGAATGTAAAGTAAAAGCGATAGAAGATACAAATATCAAAAAATATGGTTGTAAGAGTCCTATACAGAATAAAGAAATACAAGATAAAATTAAAGATACTAATTTGAAAAAATATGGAGTTGAATTTCCATTACAATCTGATAAAATTAGGGAAAAAGCAAAAAAGACATCTAAAGAAAAATATGGATTTGAATCACCTTTAGAATCTAAAGAAATTCAAAATAAAATTAAAGAAACAAATTTGAAACGATATGGTGTTGATAATCCTATTAAAACTGAAGAAATACAAAACAAAATTAAAGAGACAATTATTGAAAAATATGGAGTTGATAATGTATTTCAAAATGAAAATATAAAAGAAAAAATAAAACAAACTAATTTAGAAAAATATGGAGTAACAAGTCCTATTAAAAACGAAGACATAAAAGAAAAAATAAAGAAAACTAATTTAGAAAAATATGGAGTTGAATATGCAACACAAAATAATAATATAAAAGAAAAGATGAAAAAAACCAATTTAGAAAGATATGGATTTGAATATCCATCTCAAAATAATGATATAAAAGAAAAGATAAGTCAAATTCAAAAAAATAATAATTTGAATAAATTTAAGGAAAAATATAAAAATATTTTAACTTATTTGGAACATAATATAGATAAATATATAAACAATAACAGATTAAATGCTACTAAAATATGTGAAGATTTTAATTTACATTATAGAGAAATACATATTTTATATGAATATTTTAGTGAATTATTTGATTTTGATTTCTATTTTGAACAAGGAAATTCTAAAGTAGAAAAAGAAGTATTAGATTATGTAAAATCTATTTATAATAACACTATAATAGAAAATGATAGAAAGATATTAAATGGTAAAGAATTAGATATTTATATTCCAAATAAAAACTTTGCTATAGAATTTGATGGTCTTTATTATCATTCTTATTCTAATATAGAAGAAGTAAATAAAAATTACCATATTAATAAAACAATTGAATGTGAAAAAAATAATATACATTTGTTTCATATCTTTGAAAACGAATGGTTAGATGAAGTCAAGAAAGATATTTGGAAATCTAAAATTAGTATTAAATTACATTCTAAAAAATTAAATAAATTAAATGGAAGAGATGGAATTATAAAAGAAATTGATTCCAAAATAGCAAAAGAATTTCTTAATGAAAATCATTTACAAGGTTATACTAATGCTAAAATAAAATTAGGATTTTTTATAAATAATATTCTATATGGTGTTATGACTTTTGGAAAAAGTAGATTCAAAAAAGATGAATACGAATTAATAAGATTTAGTGTGCTAAAATATACAATAGTAAGAGGTTTATTTTCTAAATTTATTAAATATTTTAAGAAGAATTATAACATAAATAATTTAATATCATATGGAAATAGAAGATGGACTTATAAAGATAATGTTTATAATTCTCTAATGGAATTAGAATCTATATCTAAATCTAATTATTTTTATGTTAAAAACAGACAATTATTATCAAGACAACAATTTCAAAAACATAAATTGAAAGATTTATTAAAAAATTTTAATCCTAATAAAACAGAATTAGAAAATATGTTAAATAACAAATATAGAATTATATATGATTGTGGAAATTATAAATATAAATTATGATATCAGATTATAAAATCATATTATAAAAAAATTAAATAAAAATATATATAAAAGTATGAATAAAGAGTTTATTTTTTATAAAAATTTTAATATAATTATGAAAGAAAAAATTAAATAAATATAAACACAAATATAGATTAAGAAGATATTTATCTTCTAATTTATATTAAATATTTTATATGATGTTATAAAAAATTAAATAATATTGATATAACATCATATAAGGTATTTGAAATATAATACCTTAAAATACAACATTCTTTATTAGAATAAATGTATTTGATATTTGTTTTTCAGGTATCGAGAACGATATTTAACATCAAGTATTCAAATCTTATGAAATGAGTAAAAGATTCTCGATGAATACAGAAGAAATTTTGGGACAGGATTTAGTTAATGAGCTTAATTCTACATTAAGTGCTAAAGTTGTTAGAGAATTATATAGAGGTGCTGCAAGTACTTTAACTTGGGACAAACAAGCACCAAGTGGAGTAAGTTTTACAGAACACATTTTAAGTTTCACAGCAAAATTAGCACAAGCAGAAAACACAATTCTTGCTCAAAGTGGGCAATTAACTGGGAATATTTCATATATTGTTGGTTCTGATGTTGCTGGTATATTAAGAGCAATGCCTGGATTTGTACCTGTTACAGATGTTAGAGCATCAAGTGGTACTCATTTATATGGAACATTAGATGGAAGACCTGTAATTAGGTCATTAGTAATGCCAAGTGATGAAATGATTATGGCTACAAAATCTGATGATGGTTTTTCAAGTTCAGTTGTATATGCACCATATATGCCATTATTCATTAGTAATCAAATGAATGGACAAGATCACAACCCATTAAAGGCACAAAAAGTTGCTGCTACAATGTGTGGTATTAAATCGGTTAATCCTTTCTTGAGTACTAAAATTAAAATTCTTAATGCAACAATCTAATAATTAGATAATTGAGAATCTTTATTCTTTCCCCTTATGGGGAAATCATGAAATTATTAAAACATAAAGAGGAAAACATATGCAAAAATGTAATTATTGTAATCAAGAATACAATAACAGAAAGAAAATGATAAATTTTGACAATAAATTGTTTTGTAAAAAAACTTGTCTTCAAAAATATTGTTTAGAACAAATAGAAAATAATTTAGATTTTAATTCAAATTCAAATTTAGATAAAAAATATGTAGAAAAATTAGTAAATTTGAATAATGGTAAATATATATCAAGAATTAAAATAAATATTAATACAAAATCTATGATAAATAATTTTTTGTGGAAATATAAAGGAAATAAAGACAAAAAATGTTTAACTTGTGGTAGAAATATTTTACAATCTTATTTGAAAAGAAATGTGTTATATCTTCCTGAAAAAACAACATATTGTTCTATGAGTTGTGCATTAAAAAATGAAGAAACACAAAATAAAATCAAAAATACAAAAAAAGAACGATATGGAAACGAAAATTACAATAATATGTTAAAAAATAAACAAACTAAAAAAGAACGATATGGAAATGAAAATTACAATAATATGATAAAAAATAAACAAACACTTAAAGAAAAATATAATGTTACAAGTAGTTTCCAATTAGAACATGTTGAAGAAAAAAGAAAACAAAGTTGTGTATTAAAATATGGTGTAGAAAGACCATTTCAAAATAAAGAAATTCAAAATAAAATTAATAAAAATGTTAGAGAAAAACATTTAATTGAATACAAAGAAAAATATAAAAATATATTAAATAATTTAGAAAATAACTTGAATAGTTATGTTAAAAAAGGAAGAATAAATGGTACTAAAATATGTGAAGATTTCAATTTACATTACAAAGAACTTTACATTATAAATAAATATTTTAATATTTTTTCTAACTATGAAATTTATTTTGAACAAGGAAATTCTAAAATGGAAAAAGAAATAGCAGAATATATTAAATCTATTTATGATGGTAAAATAATAGAAAACGATAGGAAAATATTAAATGGTAAAGAATTAGATATTTATATTCCTGATAAAAATTTTGCTATTGAATATGACGGATTATTATATCATTCTTATGGTAAAACATTTCCTAATAATGTTGAAATTTTAGATAAAAATTATCATTTAAATAAAACTATACAATGTGAAGAAAAAAACATTCATCTTTTTCATATCTTTGAAAATGAATGGTTAGATGAAATTAAAAAAGATATTTGGAAATCCAAAATAGCAATTAAATTATATTCTAAAAAATTAAATAAATTAAATGCTAGAAATGGTTATATAAAACCTATAGATACATTTGAAACCAAGATTTTTTTAGAACAAAATCATTTACAAGGATATGTTCAATCTAAAATTAAATTAGGATTTTTTATAAAAAATGAATTACTTGGAGTAATTACATTTGGTAAAAGTAGATTCAAAAAAGATGAATATGAATTAATAAGATTTGCAACTAGGAAGTATACTATTATAAGAGGTTTATTTTCTAAATTTATTAAATATTTTAAGAAGAATTATAATATTTCTAATTTAATATCATATGGTAATAGGAGATGGACTTATAAAAATAATGTTTATGATTCTCTAATGGAATTAGAATCTATTTCAAATCCAAATTATTTTTATTTTAAGAATGGTGATTTATACAGTAGAATTAAATTCCAAAAACACAAACTTAAAAATATATTAGAAAATTTTAACGAAGATAAAACTGAATTAGAAAATGTATTAGATAATAATTATAGAATTATATATGATTGTGGTAATTATAAATACAAGTTATGATATCAGATTATAATATCAGATTATAATATCAAATTATAACATTAAAATAGATTTAATATAAATTTTAATATAAATTTTAATATAAATTTTAATATAAATTTTAATATAAATTTAGTTTATTTTTAATTGAAAATTTAATATAATTATAAAAAGGAAATAGATATGATTAAAAATTTTGATTTAAATTTAGATAAAAAATCTAAATCTATTTTTGAAAATGCTTACAATGAAGCATTAGAAAATAATCTAAAAGTTATGATGATAAAAAATAATAAATTATATGAAATTAAAAAAGACGAAACAAAGAATAAAGATTTAATAAAAATATATATAAAAGATGTTAAAAATTATAAAATAAATAATAAAAGTTTTTATATATAAATCTTTATTAAAATATTATAATTTATTGAAATATTATAATGTATTAAAAAATTAAATAAATATAAAAGGAAATATAAAATGGTATTAGTTAATAGAACAAAAATGAAAATATCTGTTATTAAAACAGACGGAAATGTTTTAGCTGTGAAACCCGAAAGTCATATTTTTGTTAGTGAAGAAACAATAAAATCTTATCCAAGTTTTATAGAAGCATTTACAGATGAAGATTTCAATAAATTAAATAAAGAAAAGAAGATTGAAAAATCATCTAAAAAAGAAGTTGAAAAAACTCCAAAAGTTGAAAAAACAACTGATAAAAATATAGATGAAAATATAGATGAAAATATAAAAGAAGTAGTTAAAAAAATTGAAGAAGATGTTAAAGAAAAAGTTGAAGAAAAGATAGAAGAAACTAAAGAAACTCCTCAAACAAAAGCACCGAGAAGAAGAAGAAAACCAAAAAATGAAATTGAAAAAAAGGAAAGTAAATGAAAATAAATTTTGAAGATATTAAAAAATTAGTAGAATCAGATAGTTCATTAATTATTAAACAAATTGGTGAAGGTTTAGTAATTAAAAGAGCAGATGGTTCAGTTACACCTGATGTAGAAGAAATTGTTACAATTTTAAGACAATTTGGAGTTAAAGATTCTTCAATTGAGATTGTAGATGAAGGAACATTAGTTGAAAGTGGTAGTTATAATGCTCAAAAATTAAAAATGATTTTAGCACCTTTTTATAAATTAGGTGAATTAAAAGTATTTTCAACTTGGAAATTGTTACTTAAAGGTATTTATATTGTAGAAGAAGATTTAAAATCAGTACCTGAAATATTAAAAGAAGAAAACAATGGTTCAGCTGATGATTTAGGTACAGTTCCAAATGGACAACCAAACAATAATAAAAATGTAACTGCTGTAACAATAGAACAAATTGCTACAATTTTAGATAAAAATTTTGGTAATGAATGTAACATTGAAATTTTAAGTGATTCAGAATTAATAGTTAATCCTATAAGCGATGAATTAATCAAATTTATAGAAAATAATGTTGATTTATTTGGTGATGCTGAAATTGTTATAGATGATGATAATATAACAATTACTTTATAATTTACATACTAAAATAATTAAATATAAATAAGAATTAAGAAAATATATAAAAAGGAAATATAAAATGGCAATCAAAGATTTAAGAAAAAAAGATAGTTTATCAGAAAAACTTTTAGAAGTTGAAAAAGAAGCATATACAAAAGCATATAAAGAAATTTTAGAAGAAAATATTGTTCTTAAAGAAGAAGAATTTAAAAAAATTATCGAAAATGCTAATAAAAAAGCAATTAAAGAATTAGAAGAAACTCATTATGTTTTAGATGAAGATAAAATTGAAGAAGTTGAAGAAGAATTAACTAAAGAAATTTTATCAGTTGTTGCAGAAACTTTTAATATTGATTTAGAAACTTTAGCAGAAGCATTAGAAGATGAAATTGAAATGAAAGTTATGGATGAAGAAGAAATCAAAGAATCTGTTTTAAGTGGAGAAATTGATGGTGTTATTGCAATTCCTGAAGAAAAAGAAGAAGAAGTTGAAGAAAAATTTATTGAAAAATTAAAAACAGGTGAAATTGAAGGATTATATGTAATTGAAGAAAGTCAACTTCCTGTAATTGAATCTCAAATGAAAGATAAAATTATTGAAAAATTAAAAGAAAATGAAGTTGAAGGATTATATGTAATTGAAGAAAGTCAACTTCCTGTAATTGAATCTCAAATGAAAGATAAAATTATTAAAGAAACTGAAGAAACATTAAAAGAAGCATTGAGTGAAGAAACTTATACTGAAATTATGGAAGCAGTAAAAGAAAATGAAAAAATTTATGTTCTTAAAGAAGAAGAATTAGAATTAGTAGAATCTAAAATGAAAGAAAAATTAGGTATTAAAGAATCTAAAATTGATCAAGAAGAATTAAGACTTATGTTATTAAATGATGAAGGTCTTTATACTATGATTCAAGATGAAGTTAAAAAACCAGAAGAATTAAAACAAATCGTGTGCGATGCTATTAAAAATGTAGATTGTAAACACATTGATTGGAAATCATTACTTACAAATGTTATAGATGAAAGTAAAAAAGAAATTGAAAAAAGTAATAATCTTTTAGAAAAATTGGTTGATGTAGATGTTAAATCTACTGATATTAAAGAAAATCAAGAAGAAAGTAATTTTTTAAATAAATTATTATAATTTAGAAGAGATTTTTTCTCTTTTATTTTTTATAATATATTTATATAATAAAATTAAATAATAAAAAATATTATAAAAAATAAAGAGGTTAAATATGACTAAAAAAGAATTAATAGATTATATATTTGTAAATTCAAATCAATATTTTATAGGAATTGAAAATTTTGAAATTAAAAAACCTGTATTAGATGGTTTAGTTAATAGAGCATTAAATATATATGGACAATATAAAGAAGTTGAAATACTTATTCCTATTTTTATTTCAAGTTATAGAACACAATTAAAAAAAATAGAAGATGAATTTGGTAAGTTAAGACAAGTAAAAAGTATAAAAGATATTTATATGTTAGATTATAGAAAATTTCCTGTTGATAATAGAGAAGATTTTAGAATTCCATTTCAATGGCAATTTGATAATACAAGAAAAGTATTATCAACCTCATTCAGACAAAGATGTTATATAGAATGTTTGTGTTCTCCTATTTTGGATGACATCGATTATCAAAATCAAGAATTTTTAGATATTATGTTAGGTTTAACATTAATTTATATAGGACATAATAGAACAGATTTCGTATTAAATGATTTACCTACAGAAATTAGAGATTTAAGAGATGAAGGTCAAGATTTATTGGAAAAAACAATAGAATATCTAAAAGAATCAGGAAATTCAAATTGGTATTCAGCAATATTATAAAAATAAAGATTTAAACAAAAACCTGAAACAAAAAAGGTAAAATATGAAGAATAAAACAAAAATATATAAAGTTATAAATGACTTTATTTTTAATGATGTTAATTATAAAAAAGATGAAACTTTTAGTATAAGTAAAAATAAAATAAAAAAATTTGATTTTTTTATTAAAAACAAACTCATAAAAGAAGTTGAATCTAATTTTGAAGAATTAGATATTGAATTATAATATCTTTTTCTTTTCTACTCTTCAATACTACATAAATTTTCTACATAAATACAATTACTACTAAAATAAAAATCATAAAATAAATAAAAATTAAAAATATATTATCAAAATATCATTTAATAAAATACATTTTTAAATTCATATATAATAAACAATTAAATATCTTTTAAATTATAAAATTATTAAATAATAATAAAATTTATAAGGATATCAAATTGAATTTATTTAATCCAATTAAAATAGGATGTAATTTATCCATAAATGTTTTGACTACAATGTATGGAATAGATTGTAAAGTTTATTTTCCTAAAAATATTAAAAATTTACAACACGGATATTATGATGATGATATTAAATATGGAGAGGAACCAGATATAGAACAAAAAATGTTAATACCTGCTATTTTTAGCGAAGGACAAACTACTTTACCTGGTGTTTTCGATCAAATAACTGTTGATGAAAAAATATTATATGTTCCTAATGATTTAGATATACCTAAATATAGTTTAATCGTTGCTACATTAAATAGTAATAGAATATTAAAATATAGAGTAAATGATACTACTGAATATAAAGATGATGAAAGTTTAATATTTAGAAAATATTATTTAGTACCTGTTGTATCTTATAATGATGATGACAATGAAGAAGATAAAATAGATGAAATTCAAGAACAATTTGATGAATTAGAAGATGAATCTAATTTTGATTTTATGCTTGATTATAATAATACTCAATATAAAGAAGATGTTGATGAACACACAAAAAATAATGAATTCGTTGAAGTTGATTTAGATAATTTATTCGATAATATTTCTAATGACAATTCAAATAATGATTCTGACAGTAATAATACTAATAAAAGTACTAATAATAGTATTAATAACATTAAAAAATATAAACCAATTAAATAAAATTATAATAAATAAATTTAAAAATATTAAATAATATAAAAGGAGAAAACATAACAATGATAAGTAAAATATATAATGAATTTGTTAAATATATAATAACTTATTTCAAAGAATATGGTTATGATATTCAAACACAATATAATTCAGACATAGGTATAATTAAACAATATGTATCTTCTATAAATTACAGATATATGTATAAAGATGTTGATTTATTTGATGAAAAAACGATTAAAAAATTACATAAGGAAAGTTATATATTAATGTTATATAAATATAATCCTATTAAAAAAAATCCTGATATGTTTAATAATATAAATTTTGAATTAGTATTTGACCCTAAGGAAACTATGAAAACAAAAATGGAATGGAATAAAATAAAAGATCCTAATGTAATTCAATATTTAAGAGGGATTAAAGAAAATTATAATACTACTCCTGATGATTATCCTGTTAGAGATATGATATTTGCTGATTTTGAAATGGATTTTGAAATCATAACATCTTCTACTAATATAATAAATGATTTACAATTTCTTTATTTATTTAAGTTTGCTAATAAATCTATGGGATTTGATATAGAATTTATAATAGATGATGACATTGAACCTATAACTTTCAATTATAATATAACATTTGAAGAAATTAGTGAAATAGGTCATATAGATTTTCAACAATATGGAAATATACAACACTTAACATTTAATGCTAAAATAACGGGACCTGTTTTAAGTAATTTTGAATCAAGAACTAAACCAATTAAAAAAGTTAATCTTGTTATGGATTTTCTTCCTAAAAATAATTATGATGATAAATTACTTCATAATTATAATGTAGAAGAAAATTAAATAAAAATTAAATAAAAATAAAAGGAAAAAATAAATGTTAGTTCAAATAATTAATAAAACAGATTTACAACAATTTGTTAATATTGGTATGAACGGATATGCTAATGATAGTATTTCTATACCAGCAAGGGGTAAAGTTATCGTAAATTTAGAAAATGAAAAATTATTTATAGATATTTCTAAAAAAAATAGAAATAAACTTATTCTAAAAAAATTATAAAAAGGAAAAATTATGTCAAGTGCAAAAGTAATTATAAAACAACAAGATAGAAGTTCAATAGTTCCGTCATTACCAGGTATTTATGGTGGAATTGTTATTAGAAGTAAAAAAGGTCCTGTTGGTAAACCTACATTGATAACTTCAGAAAATGAATTAATTGATGTATTTGGAGAACCTGATACAAGATATCCTGAATTTTATTCAGCAATTGTATATTTACAAGAAAGTGATAAATTATGGGTAACAAGAGCAGCGCACGATGATGTTAAATATGCTGGTGCATTAGTTAGAAGTAAAGTTAAAGATGTTCCAACAGATGCATTTACACCATTTGATAATGAAATGTTGACTGTAAAACCAATAGAAGGTTTAACTGAAAAAGAATTGGAAAGTTTTGTATTTCCTATGTATGAAACTAATAAAGAATATGAATTAGAAAGTTCTAAAATTCTTGAAGATAGTGATAAAGATGAAATTATAGTTGATACTTTTGATAACTTAAAAATTCAAGATAGAGTTTCATTTAGTGATAAAACTTTAAATGAATTAAATTCTTCAGAAGATAAAGTTGGAGAAGAAGAACCTACTTATACTGTTACTGATTTATTAACTAAAAAAGTAGATTACGATTTAATTAAAATTGATGATAGTGTTGATATCAATAAAGGTGATGAAATTCTTGTTAAGAATTCTGATGGAGATTATGTAAGTTATGACCCACAAGTATTTGCAGGAAGAAGTGCAACATCAAGCGATCAATTATTAGTATTAAATGCTGATGCTATGCAAGATGACGATGAAATTAAAATTGGTGATACTGAAACTACTTTCAAAGAAAAAGACAAAGTTACAATTGAAGAAAAATATATTAAAGTTGATAGTAATGTAGTAGTTACAAAAGACTTAAAAGTTTACAAAGTTATTCAAGCACAATTCGAAGAAAGAGATTCATTCTTAGTAGTTGGAAAAGACCCTTCAGTTGATTTTAATAAAATTAGTGTAGGAACAACACCAAGTAAAAATTATGAAAATGCATTTAATGTTATTGTATATTATGATGGAGTTTTAGTAGAAACTTGGGAAGTAACTAAAGAAGATTTTATTGATGGATTTGGAAAACAAATGTATCTTGAAGATAAAATCAATGAAAAATCAAAATACATTAAAGTTATTGATAATAAAAATTTAGAAAAATTACCTTTAATTACAGACCATAGTTATTGGAGACAATTAGAAGAAGATATATTCTTACCTAAAGAAAATTATTTAGCAGAAGATGTTCTTAAAGACCATATATATGTTACATTAGATAGTGTAGATGAATTAGAAGTTGATGATAGAATTAAATTTGCTTATGATGTTGATGCTAATGGTGATGTAATTTTAACAAAAGAATATAAAATTGCAGAAATCAATAGTGATGATAAAATAATTAAATTAGATAGAAAATTCGAAGAATATGAAATTGAAAAAACTTATACTGATTTAGATGGTAATGAAGTAAAAACTCAAGTTTATAAATTTGATAAAGAATATACAGATTTAGATAAAAACATTCTAAATGGAGTAAAACATTACACTATTAGTAGATTAGATAAAGTATTTTATAATTATCCATTAGGAAAAATCATATATATTAAAGATATTGCTGGTAAATTATTAGATGCTGGTGTTAATTTAATGAAAGGTGGTAATGAAGGTAGTTTAATTACAACTAAAGATATGATTGAAGCATTGAATACAATGTTTAATTATGCTGAAACACCTGTTACTTTAATAATGAGTGGTGGTTATTATGATACTGCTTATGTTCAAGAAATGAAGAAATTAGTAGATACAACTGATTTATCACACGGATATATTTCAAGTAATCCTAATGTTGAAGATACAACAGATTGGAAAAATGGATTAGCAAAAGATGTAGCAAGATTAAATCTTAATACTGAAAAAATGTCATATTTTGCTGGATGGGTAAAAATTTATGATAGATATAACCAAAAATATGTTTGGGTAGGACCAGATGCTTTTGCAGCAGCAAGTCAAAGTTATACATATAGAAATTATTATATGTGGTATCCAGCAGCAGGTTGGTTAAGAGGAAGAATTACTGTTATTGATAGTAAAATTAAACCTAATGAAGGTGATAGAGATTTCTTAACTGAAAATAAAATCAATCCTTTAAAATATACTAAAAAAGATGGATTTGCTATTTGGGGTAATAAAACATTATATTCTAAACCATCACCATTAAACGATAGAAGTGTAGCAATGTTATTAATTGTTATTAAATATGGTGTTAAAAATATGTTAGAATATAAATTATTTGAATTAAATACTGAAAGAACTTGGACTATTACAGAAAAAGCAATTTTTGATTTCTTAGCAGATATCAAATCTAAACAAGGTTTATATGATTATCAAGTTGCAATTAAAAGTATTATTACACCTCAAGATATTGATAATAATACAATGCCAGTATTTATAGGAATTAAACCTACAAGAAGTATTGAACTTATTCCAGTAACATTAGCAATATATAACAATGGTGCTGATATTAAAGTTGAATTATAATATATAAAGAGAATTTATTTTCTCTTTATGTTTATATATAAATTTGATATGAAATTAAAAGAATTCAAAAAAGATTCAAATAAAATATTTGAATAAAATATTTGAATAAAAAAAATTATAAAGGACAAATAATGAAATTTGATTATAACAGAGTTAGAAAAGCAATGGGTGAAATTCAACAAACTCATCATTGGATAATGACTTTTGTAAAATCTCCAAAAGTAGTTGATATTCCAGAAGATATGGAAATTAAATGTACAGGAGTAGGAGTACCAGCAGCAGAAGTTACACATACTGAAGTTCAAGTTGGTGGTTTTACTTATAACTATGTTGGAAAAGTAAACAAAGCAGGAGAATTAACATTTACATTTCCTGAAGATACAGATGCAACAGTTATGAGTGCTTTATTCAAATGGTTAGATGCTTATTGGAATGGAGAAGTTAATAATACAACAGGAAAACAAGCATTTACGAAAGAATTACAAGCACAAGTTAGAATTCAATTACTTGCGCCCGATGATAGTGTAACACAAACTTATGATTTAGTTGATTGTTTACCATCATATGAAGCAGGTGGAGAATTAGGACAAGATGCTGGAGCATTTATGCCTACATTAACATTAAAATACAATGATTGGCATTGGTCTGGAGAAAATTCAGGACAAACTTGGTAAGAAGATTTTTCTTCTTATCTTTTTAATAAAAACATGATAATAAATATAAAAAATAAAATGTAAAATAAAATGTAAAATAAAATGTAAAATAAAATATATTGAAGGAAAAGTATGAATGCAGCAAATAATTCAAGTAAAGTTTTTTCATATAATAATGCTAAAAATTTTGAACCAACTCATACAACACAATGGGTAATATATAGTACATCACATGAAAATCTTAATGTATTAGATGGATATTGTCCTATTACTGATTATTCATTTGATTATGAAGTAGAAAATGAATCTTTAATGGTATCAAGTAGATATAACATTGAAACATTTAAGAAAAGACAAATGCCAAAATCGTTGAGTTTAACTTTTATAGACATGGGATTTAATTTATGTGGTTTTTTTGAAGATTATTGGAAAGACCAAAAAAATGCTATTGCTTTTAACGAAATAGATGGAAAAGGCATAACATTTATAATTGAATTATATGATAAAGATAAAACAACGATTAAAAAATATGTCATAACAGGATTTCCAACAGGTAATATTTCGGTAAGAGGAGATCAAGGTTATTCGTTAAATACTTTTCCTGTTAATTTAACAATAACTTCTTTTTCTACTATGTGAAAAATAATTATAAAAATTAAATAATCATAAAAGGAGTATATGTGAATACTAAGAATAGTAATAAAAATAGCACTAAAACTAGTATAAAAATATTTGAAGAAGATGGATTAAATGTAGAATATTTTGAAATTGATGATTTACCTACTAAATTTAGATATTATGATAATAATAAAGTTTATGTTAGAGGTATGTATATAACTGAAATAGATTCAATTTCTAAATTTATAAATAATTTTAGTTCAATTAAAGAAAATATTAATCAATTAGTTCTTATATATAAAAATATGATAAAAGGTATAAATATTTTAGAATTAGAATACATTGATTTTTTAACTTTATTATCTATAATATCTACGATAACAATAGATAATTTCGGATGGCAAAGTACATTAACTTGTAAAGGAATAATTAAAAATCCTAAAATTGATGAATTAAATAATAAAATAATAGAATTGACAAATGAAATGTCTAATCCTGATTTAGAAAAAGCAGAATTCAATAAATTAAAAGATGTTTTAGAAAAAATAACAGACAAATTAAAAAATATTGAAGAAAATGAAGAATTTGTAGAATGTGGATATCCTATTAATGATACTATAAATTTAAGTGATTTTGAATTTGAAGACCCTAAAATAACAAAATTTGAAGAAATAACAATTATGAATGAAAAAATTAAAACTAAACCAATATTAGTAAAAGATATTATTCAAATGAATGAATTCAAAAGTGATATTGATGTAAAATATTTAGTACTTGCTTCTTTATTAGATATAGATAAACCATTAGAAGAAAAGATAAAATATATTGTTAAAAATCCAAAATTATCAGAAATCAAAAAATTAGTTGAATTAGAAGAAGATATTGTAATTGGAATAAAACCTATAATAAAAAGATGTAGAAGATGTGGACACAAAAATAAAATTATAGTTAATATAAATGATATAAAGGTATATCCCTAATATACAATACAAAAGTATAATTGAAATAAAATATGCATATCAAAAAATATTCAACACTAATATTCCCAAAGATATTTTATATTCAGATGTTATTTCACTTTTAGAATATCATAAAGCATTAATAGAAAAACAAAAGTAAAAAAGTATAAACAAAGGTGTGTAGTTATGATTAACAGCGAAATAAAGGAATTCCTTAAAGAATATAAAACAAAAACAGAAAAAGAAAATTTTACTTATAATAATATAAATACAGTTATTGATGAAATAAAAAACATTTATGAAGAATTGAAGAACGATTCAACCAAAGAATTATCAGATGAAAATAAAAAATTAATAGAAAAATATAATGAAATAAATTTAACCAATATAAAAATGAATAATCAAGAAAATTTATTAGAAAGTATAAATAAAAATCTTATAAATTTAAATGCTTTACAAAATGATTATATTGATACTGTAGAAAAAGTAAATAAATCTAAAAATTTAGATAAAAATAATAAAAACGATGTTATAAATATGTTAAATAATTCAAATGTAAAAGACTTAGATAAAATAACAAATGCTGTTAATACTATGTTAATTGAAAATGAAAGTAACATAAAATTATTATCTACAATTAAAAATGATTTAGATGCAAATGAAAAAATAAATATTGTTACAAGAAAAAAATTAGAAAAAGAATTTTTTGTTGTATTAGATGAAATAAAAAATGGTGATATAAATGCATATAAAGATGTTGATAAATTAATAGAAAAATTTGAAAAAGAAAAAATAGAAATATCTAATAAAGATAGTATTAAAGAAATATTAGATAAACAATTTTTATCTATTATAAATAATGTTTTAAGAAAAGATATGGAAAACATTATAGAAAAAGACATTAAAACTTTTGAATCTCAATTTGGTAGTATAAAAGAAAAAATACCTAATTTTAATAATTTAATTGAAGAATTAAAAAGTGATACAATTTCATATAATGATTTTATATCTAAATTAGAAGAAACAAATGATGAAAGTATTAAAGAATTAACCAATACTTTTAATAATAACATCGATAAATTATTTGAAACTCAAAACACATTTGTTACTGCTTTTGATAAAGAAATCAAAGAATTAACATCAGAACAAAAATCTCAAATATCAGAATTATATAAATCTTTTGAAAAGGGTGATATAACTCAAGAAACATTAATTAAATCTATCAATGATTTAACTAATATCGATAAAGAACAAAAAGATACTACATATAAATTAATAGAATTCATAAAAGAAAATAGTACAGATAGTAAAATGGATAATGCATCTAAAATAAAAGAAGAACAACGATATAAACAAAATCAAGAATTAGTGGAAAATATGGAAAAGACACTTAATAATCTTAATATTAAAGAAAACGAAAGTGTTATATCTAAACTACAACAAAGTTCAGATTTTGAAGATTTAGGACAAAAATCAGGAGAGATGTTATTAGATCATTTATTTGGAGAAGGTACATTAGTAGAAAAAGTAGGAGAAAAATTAAAATCAGGTTATGATAAAACAAAATCTGCAATAAATGAAAAATTATTTAGAAGAAATGAAAAACAAACAACAAATAAATTAGACCAAGTTAAAACTTCTATCGATAAACAAACAAAAGAATTGATTAAAAATGAAAATAAAAATTATAATAAACTCGATAAAGACATTAAAACTAATACTAAAGTTACTAAAACTGAATCAGATCAAACTCAAAGAGAATTATCTTCTTTAGATACAGGAGATTCAGGATTAAATTTTGGAGATAATAAAAGAAGTAGAAATAAAAGAGGTAAAAATAAAAGACCATCTAAATTATCTAAATTTTTACCTAAAGGACTAGGTTCTAAAATAGGAAATGTCGCATCTAAAGTAGGTGGTATTGCTTCGAAAATTCCAGGAGTTGACGCAGTAGGTGAAATGTTAGGTGGTGCTTCAATTTTAGGTGAAGGTGGTATGTTAGCGGGTGCTGGAAGTACTTTGGCAAGTGTAGGTTCTATGGCAATGACAGCATTACCTGTGGTCGCTGGTGCGGCAGCATTAGGTGCCGCAGCATATGGTTTATATCATTTAAGTATTGACGATGATTCTGAAGAAATAATGGATCAATTAGAAAGTCAAGGTGCCGTTAATCATAATTTTTTTGGTGATAGTGAAATCACAGATTGGAGTAAAGTATTAATTTTAGATAAAAAACAATTAGATGCATTAGATAGATACGACGATTGGTCTGAGTCTGATAAAAAAACTATTGAACAATTAGAAAAAACTGATGATGATGTTAAACATTATTTAGCAGACATGGTTTCTAAAGGAATGGCAGAAAAAACTGATGATGGATTTAAATTAAATGCTGGTGGATTGGAAATGTTAAAAAGAACCAATATTTTACAAGATGAAACTAAATTAAAATCATTAGAACGTTTATTAGATTCTTCTTCAAAAAAAGAAGTTGATAAATTAGAAAAACCAAAACCTAAAGAAAAAAAGAAAGAAATTAAAGATACTAAACCAAATAAAGATGATAAATCTAAAGATGATAAATTAAAAGGTGAGTCAAAAGAAGAAAAACCTAAAGGATTTTTAGACAAAGCAGAAGATATGACAAAATCAATACTAGAAAATGCTACTCCTTTAGGATTAGTAAAAGATGGTGTAGATTCTTTACTAGGAGAAGGTTCAACTGATAAAGCAATTAGTGGTGCTATGGATTTAATTAAAAAAGGAATTAAATTAACACCTATTGGTGCGGCATTATCATTATTTTCAAATGATAAATCTAAAGAAATATTTAATTCATTAAAAGATAAAGGAATAGTAGAACATAATTTCTTTGGAAATAGTGAAGTTAAAGATTGGAATGGTTTATTACAAGTATCAAGTAAAGATTTACAAATATTATCAAAATATGATGATTTTTCAAAAGAAACACAATCTAAAATAGAAAATTTAAGTAAAGTAGATGATAAATCTAAATCAATTCTTGCTGAATTAATAAAAGATAAATCAGCAACAAATAATAATGGTATAATTAATATTTCTGAAAAAGGTATAGAAAAATTAAAAGAATCTAAAATAGAATTAAAAAGTTTGGAACCAGTTTTAGATAAAAATACTATTAAAAAAATTGATAATGATACTTCTAAGAAAGAAACACCTAATCCTGTTAGTGATGAATTAAAAACAAATGAAAATATATCAGTAAAAGAAACACCTAGTCCAAGTGAAACACCTAATCCTGTAGATGATAATTCAAAAAAAGATGAAAATACAATTGTAAAAGAAGAAACATCTAAAACAGAAAAAACTTCTAATGATAATTCAAAAAAAGATGAAAGTACATCAGAAATCAAACAAATAGAAAATCAAATTTCAAAATATAAAGAACAATTAGAAATGGTTAAATTGAACCCTAATAAAAAATTAGTTGATGTTCAAACAAAATTTATTCAAAATAAAATAAAAACTTTACAAACAAAATTAGAAGATAAAAAAAGTAGTATTAAAAATAATGTTGATGAAACACCTAATCCTGTTAATGATGAATTAAAAACAAATGTAAACGAAAACACATCAGTAAAAGAAGAAACATCAAATTCAAATGAAACACTTAGTCCTGTAGAAAATAATTCAAACACAGATACGGATGAAAGTACACCGGAAATTAAACAAATAGAAAATCAAATTTCGAGATACAAAGAACAATTGGAAATGGTTAAATTGAATCCAAATAAAAAATTAGTCGATGTTCAAACAAAATTTATTCAAAATAAAATAAAAACTTTACAAACAAAATTAGAAGATAAAAAAAGTAGTATTAAAAATATTAATGAATTAAAATTAAAAGATATTAATAAAGATTTGCAACCTAAAGAAAGTGGTTTCTTAAATTCAACAATGAAAAAAATTTTTGGAGATACATCTACTAATATAGACGATAATGATATGAAACCTGTGGATGATTTAATCCAAAAAGGTGAGACTAATCCTGTTATGATAGCACATTTAACAGGAAAAAATCTAAAAGATGTCAAAAATCATATGTCTAAAAAAACAACATCAGATGACAGTCCAAAAATAAATACCAAAGAATTAGTTAAAGACAAAAAAGAATCTTCTCCTACTATAATAAATAATAGTCAATCAAATGATGGTGGTGTGGTTAAAAAATTAACACCAGATAGAATTTCTGATAAGTCTTTGAGTATAATAACAGCATTTTAATATAAGTTTTTATATAAATTTTAATAAAAATATATTAAATAAATTTATAAAAGGAAAGTAAATGAATTTATTTCAAACATACACTAATGATGAAATTGATAACTATAAAGTCATTTTATCTGGAGGTGGTGGAACAATTATGGGTATTTTAGATACAGATAGTTTAGATATTTCTATGGGAATGGAAATGTCGGATTCTGTTTTAGCAGATGGTATAGGAAGTACTCTTATGGGTGGTGCTAAAGCAATTGCAGGAAAACTTATGGGTGATTTTGGAGTTGGATTAATAGAAAAAGCAGGTGTTCAAAGAATGAGTGCAACAGTTAAAACTTGGGCAGGTGGAACAAACCCTTCTTTTTCTATTCCTATTTTAATAGTTCCAGGAGGATTTGGTGCTTCGTCGTATAGTGCTATAAATCAAACAGTAGCAAAATGGACAATGCCAAAAACAGAAAGTGGCATTTTATTAACAAATATATATCCTGCTAGTAAATTAAAGGAATTGACGACAAATCCAAAAGCATTAGATGGTAGTTTAATATCAATTACAATAGGTAATTGGTTTTCTACCGGTGCTGTGTTTTTTGCTACAAGTGTATCACAAAGTTATACAACAATTACTGATGATAGTGGTAAGCCATTATATATGAAATTAAATGTTTCTTTAACTGCTTATAGACAATTAGAAGCAAGTGAAATAAGTAGTTGGGTAACAGTATAATTTTTATATAATTTAGTTGACTTTTTATTAAAAATATTATATAATTATAATATAAATTCAAAAGAGAAAAAATGAAATAAAATTTTTAATATTAAATAAATTTATATTTTTATATAAAAGGAAAAAGATGATAGAAATAAATCAAGATGACTTATTAAAATTTACAGGAATTATTTATGATGATTTAGATTCATCAAAATTAAACATGATACATAATCTAAAAACATATAAAATTATATATACAAATAAACCATTAGATTTATTATCATTTGAAGAATATGATACAGAACAATATTGGTGGATAATTGCTTTATTAAATAATATACTAGACCCTTTTAATTATGAAACAAAAGAAATAAAATTACCCAATATAAGTGATTTACTCGAATTATCATCTAATATTAAATATCCATCTTAAAGGTATAATATGTTAAAATTAGATAAATTTGTAATTGATTTGAAAATAGGTGGTTTTGAAATAAACAATTTTGATTTATTTCAAAGTTTAGTTATAGAACAACATTCAGGGGGAATATTACCTTCTTTTGAATTAGTTTTATCTTTACCTGATACAAAAATAATGAAAGAATTCAAAATAAATAAATTGATTACCATAGGATTTGGAAAAACAGATGCTGAATTAAGATATTATAAATTTAGATTAGTAAATTTTAGTTCAACATTAGTAGATGATAATGGATTCACAATATTTTTAAGTGGTGTTAGTGATGTTTTGGATTATATTTTTAACACTAAAATTGAAGTATTTGATAATAAAGCAAGTTATCAAGCACTTCAAGGTGGTGTAACATTAGATAAAAAAATAGAATATACTGATTCTTGTATTCAACATTGGATTAAATATAATATAAGTGAAAAACAATTTGTAGAAGATGTGTTAGAAAGAACATACATTCCTAATTCATATCCAATTTTTGGATTAAATATAGAAAAAAAATTATTAGTATATGATGCTAAAAAACAATTTGCTAAAGGACCTAAAGTTACTTTCAAACATCAAGATGTTCAATCAGATACAATAGTAGGTTTTGAAAGTATGAGTATTGAATCAAATAATGTATTACAAAATTTTATGAGTTCAGGAAAAGAATTGATTTCACTTGAACCTAAAAATTGGAAAAGAATTACACATAAAACTGATTTGAAATCATTGAATGGTAAAAATTATTATGATAAAAAATTAAATACTAAATATGCAACAGAAATAGATAGTTATAATACACATCCTATGTATTTTGATGCTAAAGTTACAAATTATGCTAAATGGAATCAATTACAAATGTATAAAGTTAATTTAGTCGTTGTAAATCAATTTGTTACAAATGATATATTAACTATTTTAGATCCTGTTAAATTAGTAAATCATTCAGGACAACATCAATACGACGAGTTAGGTGGAAAATATTTAGTAGAAAGTATTATATATAAAATAAGTAGAGAAAGAACATCTCAAAGATTTATATTAGTTAGAGATTTTATAAATGATTAAAAGGAATAAAAATGTTAAATACTCTTAAACATATGTATTTAATAAATTCAAATACTAAAAAATTAAAAGATGGTATATTTAATGGAAAAGTAGTAGATAATAAAGACCCCAAAAAATTAGGTAGAATTAAAGTAGAAATTGATGAATTAACAAAGGGAATAAACAAAGCATATTTACCTTGGTACTTTATAAAAAATCCAATTTCATCTACTCCTAATGCTAAAAATAGTATACCTCAAATAGGTTCAATGGTTGTAGTTGAATTTTATACAAATGATATTTATAATGGATTAGTATCTTGGATGATAAATTCAGTTCCACCATCAAAATAAAAAGGGGATTAAATGGAAATAAATAATTACAATATTTATGGTAATAATACTGATCATATTAAATTACCTGAAATATGTAAATTAAAACAAGATTTAGAATATATAAATACTTTAGATAAAAATTCTTTTGAATATTATTATAATTGGTTAAAAATTTTAAGTAAAGATAAAGAATATTTTTATGAATGTGAAATTGATAATGATAATATAAATTATATAAAAAAT
>Ga0256836_1000450_pt1 | contig 21819 bp, 25 predicted proteins | sample 4561380metaG_FD_185974 | JGI IMG/M metagenome (GOLD analysis project Ga0256836, IMG submission 185974) | Hydrothermal vent microbial communities from Guaymas Basin, Mexico - 4561-380 | ecosystem: Environmental > Aquatic > Marine > Hydrothermal vents | place: Mexico: Guaymas Basin | collected...
AGCTAATCTTAAGTTCTTTGCACTTTTTGTTTGGCGGATTTTTTAACGAGGGTACCGCCATCCTCGAGGAGCAGCCACCGACTCGGTTTGACCCCCATCTAATCCATCTAGCACCCCCATAATTTCAAGAAAGCTGTAAAGCAATGAAGATATAAATATAATAATTATTCTTTAAAAAATTTCAAGTTTATATTGTGTAAAGTTAGTTGTACTTCATCTTGAATTTTATTTGTAAAAAAAATACTTAATTAATAAACCATTATTTGGAGGGATAGCATGGAAAAATTTACAAAAAATACAAATCTACCTAAAGAGGAGACTGATAGTACAAAAACAGAAAAAGATACAATTATCGATCCTAGTCTACAAAAGGGGAGGTTATCTACCTCCCCTTATCTTTTTTATCTTCTAAACTTATTCTATTTTAAACCTTACCATAGCTGCCACTCATCACATTTCCTTAAGCTTTGGATTATCAGGGACAAAATTAACTCTTGCATCTTGATCAATAGCTTTAACTATCATATCGTTAGTCAAGTCTGATACAGGTATTAGCTCTTCATCAGTTACTTTATCCTCAGGTGACATATAAAGCATACCAGTTTCTTTTCCAATATATCCTGGGAATTCCATATTTTCATGAATCAACAAATACCATACAGCTTGTGCATTTAAATGATCTAATACATTTTTTAAACCAGCAACTCATTTTTTATAATCAGATACTCCTATGTTGTTATAGATTTCTTCTATCATTTTATTTTCCTCTTCTCTTTCTAATTCAGATTCTACTTCCAATACCATATCTCTTATTTGATTCTTATTTGCTTTTGTGTAATTACCTGTAATAATTTTAGCCAAAATATTTTTTAAATCATTATGCAACTCTTCCTCTACAATATGCTTCATTTTTTCAGGAACAAACACAACCAATCTATCATATCACAATTTTTCTTTTAAATGAACTAATTCATTACCTAATTTATTAACATATCTTCTTAGCACACCTTCTTCAGCGTCTGCATTTTCATACATACCACCTCCTGGTGCTGCATCCCTTGGAAACCATCAATATTTATCTTTTGTTCACCAAAATTCCCAAAAAGTATCCAAAACTTCTTCTATTTTTCTAATATCTCACATATATTGAATATATACTTGTGCTTGCCTTTTATCTAATACTAACACTAAAAATTTTTTGTATTCATCCATATAACCTAATAGTGGCTTCACAACAGCTTGTTTTTCAAAATAATATCTATTTTTCACAGGTCTAGGTAATTCTACAATCTCCCACATATCTGTGTCTCCTCACAAAAACATTACAACTCCATTTTTCAAATGTCTAAAATTACCTTCAATCCATTCTAAAGCCTCTTCCTCGTAAGATTCAACCATCTTCTTCAAAATCTTGCTATTTTTAACATCTTCTCTATGCTTTAATTCTTGAAAAAAATCTTTTAAAATACCTCTAGCTCTTTTTTGAGCATCAGGAGTTGTCTTTGAAGTATCTAAATAAATAGTTATAACTGGAATCTCATGTATCTTTTCTCAAAATTCTCTTATTCATTCTTTATCAAAAATATCTAACATTTTATAAACAATATTAAAATATAAATTTTATTGTTCGAATGATTTAAAATATAAATATATACTTTTTATTTTCAAGCAATTTTCATCAGTAAATTGACTTTTTTTCTTATATCCTTTCAATGAAATTTTAATATTTTATCTGAAATTATTATTCATCGTCATTTATCTCATAGTTTTTTCTTCTTCGAAACCATAATTGGTATCCAAATAAACTTTAAAACTTTTTCCAGTAAATCCCCTAACTTATTATCTAGTATTTTTTCTATAATTTTTTTCATCATTCCTTTTCAAAAAATAGGCTTAATTCACAAATTAATACTTTGTGTTAAAGGATGTTTATAAAGTATTTGTCTAATCCATTTATTTTTCTCAAAAATCAAATTTCTTTCCTTTTTACATTCACTATAAAGTAATACCAAATGACTTATCCAATAAACTAAATATCGATCTATAGGTTTTAAAGAAATATTATATAAATTAACACTATCTTCCTCTACAAAAAAATTTAGATCAATTTTACCTCATTGTTTTTTTCTAATCCATATCAAATTAAAAAAAATTAATATCAAAATAGAAAAAAATCTACATAAAAATAATCTATTTTTTTTACAAATAATAAAAAAATCTATATCACTATTTTCATTTACTACCCCGAAAGTAATACTATTAGAAAGCCGTATTTGCTTCACAAAAGGCAAATTTTTAAAAAGCCATCAATATTTTTCGAGTTTTTTGATATAACTTTGTAATACTATATTATCTTTAAAATCAACTTTTGAAAAATCAGGATAAACGACTACATTTTTCTTTGTTAAAGAGTATATATCTTCAACAGGTTCAAAGCACTGTTTATTATTTGGATAAGGATATTTCATAACTTTATAAAAATCTGCTTTCATCAAAATAACAAAATCTAAATAAAATAAATCTACTTTTTCAATTCTTTTTCTTCTTTAATAAAATCTAACACAAAAAATATAAAAACTAATCATAAAGCAAACCAAATTACATAATCTAATCCTATTTTTAATTTTTCTATAATTATCTTTCCGAATACACCTACCAAATATCCTATAACAACCCTAGGGACCACATAAAAAAAACTACCAAGCAATGTTCATAAAATATATTTAGTTCCATTATATTTCCTAGCACCCAAATGTAAGCCAATAATAGGTCTTGTAAAACCTAAATTTATTAACAAAGGAAAAGCCAAAAGATGATACTTGTCTATATATTTGTCTACTTCTTTAAAATAATCTTCCAAAACAGGAAATTTTTTTATAAACTTATCTAAAATTTTCCTATAAAATTTTCTACCTATAAAATATCATACCAAAAGTCCTCAAAATACACCTAAAAAAAATAATAAAGCTGAAAATAAAAACAAATATACTTTCTGGTGAATAAAAGCAAAATAAGTAATACTTATAATTTCCATAGGTATAAAAAAACCAAAAATACCCACTGTTTCTAAAAATCAAAAAAAAGCGATTATACCTGGAATCCAAACAAAATAGTATTTCGAACACAAAAGATTATTTCAAAATTGATCAATTTTATCTATCAAATTATTAAACATTGTCTAACTTAATATCTTGTAAAATTCAATCAACATCTTTGAAAACAAGTCTATAAGCTGTCAATTTTAAAGGAGAACTATCTTTTTTTCAATAAAGATAATCTCATTTGATAGGTAATCATTTTTGAGCTAAATGATATCTAATTTGATGTGTTCTTCAAGTCAAAATCTCTATATCTAAATTGTCTTTATAAACTCATAAAATTTTTGTTATTCAAATTTTAGGAATATAATATGGCACCTTAGGCCTTACCTCTTCTATGATATAGTATGGAAATTGTTGAACAGAATTTATAAATTCTTTTCCTTTATTAGTTATATTTACTTGTGCTTTATAAAATTTTTTTAGAGGAATACTATTTTCAAGTTGACGAAGTTTATCAATATTATAACTTAAATTATTTAAAAAATTTTCCACTAATTGAGATTTTTTTTGAAAAAGATCTTTAAAATATTTTAATCATCTCTCAGTTTTTACTACAATCATCAGTCAATCAGTTTCTTTGTCTAATCTGTGAATAAGTCAAGCCCTTATAAAATTTTTTATACTAGGCAAATCTTTATATCTGTGATACAAAAATCAAACTACTGATGGAGTTTTAATATCCCATACACTATTTGGATGAGATAAAACTCATTTTGGTTTATAAATAACAAGATAGTCTTGCTTTTCTAATAAAATAGGCAAATCTATTTTAGGCGCTTCTTCTAAAATAACTGGTTCCAAATATCTTTGTAAATTGTCTATTTGTATAATATCTCCTTCTTTTAATTTATAAGATTTTTTAACTAGCTTTCCATTTACCAAAATACCTCATCTTTCAAAAATATGTTGAAAAAAATTTCTAGAATAATCCTGAAATCTTTTAGTTAAAAATTTATCAATTCTTTGTCAAATATAATCTTTGTCTACTATTATTTTTTCCATCATCTAAAGTATTATCATGCAAAATTTGTCTCAATTTAGCTAAATCTTCACCATACTTTATCATACCTTTTCTGAAATCCTTATATCTTTTCTCATAAGCTTTCAATACATTTATATGAAAATCTAATTTAGAATTAAATTCATTTTTCAAAATCTTGCTTATCAAATTAGGATATTTTTCTGTTATTCTCTTAAATAATTGAAATTGATAATAACTTAATTCAACTACAAAACTATCTTTCAAAATTTTAAAAATTTTTTCTCAAGCTACATATAATTTCTCCCTTAATAAATTACAATTCCTTTTAGCTTCCAATTTTTTCTTAAAGAAACAATCCTCGATTCCTTCTAATTCAAAATATAAGAATTCTAATGATAATTTCATACTTATTTTAATAATAAACTAAATTAACCATTTATCCACTCAAGATACTTTTCATTTACTTCATTAGGCTTTATCCAAACAATCTCTGGAACTTGATATGGATGATTTTTTTCTATCCAAGCTTGCAATTTTTCCTTTTTCTCAACTGAAGTCTTTATAATTAAAATCTTTTCTTCGTCTTTTACAATTTTTCCTTGCCATATGTAATAAGATTTTACATAATTAATTCTATTTACACATTTAGCTAATCATTGTTTTAATATAGCCATTATAAACTTTTTAAGTTGTCTAGGCTTGTTAGGATAAGTAGTAATTAGAATCCGCATTACTTTTTACGATTTAATCTAAAATACCTTTAACTATAAAATCAATAGCTTCATCATAAGACAAGCCTTTTACCATAAGATTATCTATTGCTTTCTTTTCTACCGTTCAAACTGATGCTTCATGAGTCAATCTAGAAGTAGGATTTTCAACAGAAAGGGTAGGAGAAGTTTTGATTATACATTTTCACATACTAATTTCATCACATTCTATATGACCTTTAGTATAATCTCATATTCAAACAAGTTCTCATTTAAATTTATTAGTTCATCACTTGTAAGTAACTGATTTTGATTGTATTAATCACGAACTCTTTTCTCATATAAGTTCTATCTTAATATCGAGTTCAGAAATATCTTTATCTAAAATTTTATTTTTTGTTATAAATTCTGCTTTTGAGTTTTTTCATAGACATTTTATTAGACATTTAGTCACTCAATGTCCAAGATGTCCAACTGTGGAGATATAATAATTTTTAAATTTTGCATCATCTTTTAATTCAGCATAAACACTATTGTATACTGTAAGATAAGATTGCGTTTCATTATAATTAAATTCATATACTTCCAACTCAGAACCTTCTTCTAGATAATATTTTTTCCCATCTCAGTGAAGTATATCAAAATCTAACCCAAAACAGTAAGCAAAAATTTTTACTTTAGCATATTTACCAATATACCAAGTAGGTTGTATAGCTTGTTTTGTTCATTTTTTATCTAAAATAAAACAAAAATGTAAAGGAGTTTTTACTTCATATCAGTCAGGTACTTTTATTATCGTCTTCAAAGCCCCATTTTCTACTTTTGTTTCCATTTGTATTTGATTATCCACTATTTGTTTTTTAATATTTTGTTTCTGAGATTCATTTTTTAATACTAAAATATTATCTCAAAAGATTAAATCTTTTAAACTAACTCATATTTTATCAGCTATTTTTTTTAACTCGATCAATATTTCTTTAGACACTCATTTAAAATTAGTCATAATTAATTAATCGTTAAATCTTAAACCTATACTTCGTAAATGTAATATATCATCTGAATTTTGATTTTCAAGCTTAACTCAATAAAGTTTGTCTCACAAAATACTCAATCATATAGAAGACAGATGTGCTCTTATCTGATGTCTTATACCTTTAAAAATTACCACTTCGAAAGTAACAATATTATTGTCAATATACAATGGCCTTAACAAAGTTTTCACATAATGAAATTTTCACCTTACTTTATTTTTATCTTTTTCAGTTTTAATCACCACCATTTTTTCCTTTACAAATTTATGATGAGCTATAGGATAATCAATCAGGAAATAATTATCTTTCCTTTTTAGCCTATTTTCCAATTTATTCAAAATATTTTTAGGACGTTTCAACCACACATCACAAAGATATATTTTCTCTATTTTTTCTTTAGATTGCAAATCCTTAAATTTATCAAAAGCTTCTTTACTTTTAGCAAAATACAAAAGTCAACCTGTGTCGTTATCTAAACGATTCAATAAAAAACTATCTATATTATACCCTAATTTTTCAACTAAAGAGAAAAATTTTTCTTGCGCCCTATCTAATAAATCTTTTTTAACTATTTTGGATAATCAAACAAGTTCTTCTATAAAACTTTTATTTTTTCAAAAAGTAGTTGGAATATTATTTGGCTTCCAAACAAAAAAATAATCTCCAACTTCATAAATTGCTGGTATTTTCATAAACTAATTTTTTTCAAATTTTTTAAAATGATATAAAAAAATAGGTAAAGTTATTAAAATAGTTATCAAGTTTCTTATAAGAGATTTTTTAAATTCGTAATTTCTTTGTATAAGCAAACATTCTTTTTTGTCTTTTAAAAAACAATTATTATATACCCAATGATGACTATTTAAATACTCTTTATCAGTTATCAAAATCCTTTGGAAAATAGTAGTTCCTAAATCTATTAAAGAAAAAATTAATAGTACTATACTAATTAAACACACCAAACCATAATACAAAATTTTCAAATTTTTAATCTGAAACATTATTATATAATTTTATAGCTAAATAAAATTTGAAATGCACCACCAAGATAAATAAAATAAAAATATTTAACACTAACATCAAAAAACAACGAAAACTAAAATCTTGATAGTGTGTCCTTATATTAAACATTATAAACATTTAAATCAAGACCAAAGAATTTATATTGCTAACAGAATATGCCTAGAAAAATACATAACTTTCTATCTCCTTATGAAATATTCAATACTAGAATTAATCTTACTTCTTAAAGTGATGCCTTTTACTTGAAATTTAATAATAATAAATTAAAAAGATATAAAGATTGTAAAATTATCTTTTGTATATTGCGCTATTTATTATTAGCTCTTTTGAAATGCCTCGGTATCTCAGTAAGTAGAACACATTAATAGTAACGGAGCTTAGGCTGATCAGTTAGCTCAAATATTTAGAACATTCCTTTAACATATAGAACATCTCAAATTTGAACCCTGCACCGACCATTTTAGAAAAACTGAAAATTAGAAAAATTTTAGAATATAAAAGTTGGAAATATTATGAATGCTAACACAATACAATACAATAATTCTGGCTTTAAAACTAAAGTTATAGATTACATTGTTTGATTGAGAGGTAAAGTTTGTGATGATTGTATTTTTTTATATGATAAATATTTTAATAATAAAATAGTCTTAGAATTAGGATGTTGAGCGGGAGATTTTGGGAGGATTCTAAAAAAAAAGTTAAATAAATATAGAATAAATTTTGAGTTAATAGGACTAGATATTAATAACTTATTAGACAACAATAATTTGTCAGTTTATAAAAAATATATAGTTTTAGATAAAAACGATATATTTATTAATCTTAAAAAAATTATCAAAGAGGAAAAAATTGATACAGTTATAATACCATATGTATTTCATCATATATGAGACGATAATGAAATTGTTAATTATATTAAAATTTTTTCAAATTTAGGTTTAGATATAGTTATATTTGAGGAATATTTACCGAATAACTTTCTTAAAAGTGTAGTAAAATTCCTTTATATTATTAATGATATTACAAGTAATCTTTTAAGATATGGAATTAATATAGATTTTAAAGAATATTTTGGATTAAATTTTAAGTCAGCTAATGAATGGTTTAATATTCTAAAAAAATACAATTATGAGATAAATAAATATTATACTTACTTAAGGCCAAATTTTATAAATAATATTGTTATATTTGCTAAAAATAAAATTAAATTGTAAATAACACTAAAATAATGTCTAAAAAAATTCTTATTGTATCTGATTATATTGATTCTGACTTAGGAGGAATTGAAACTTATATTTATCAGGTGAAAAAAATTTTACAAAAACAATGATTTGAAATAAAAATTGTATGATATAAAACTAAAAAGTCAAAATTTAAAAAACTCTTTTTTTTATTATTATCTTTTTTCAATATTCATTGATTTTTTAAACTAAGAAAAACAATTAAAAATTTTAAACCTGATATTATACGATTACATAGTATAGCAAGAGCTTTTTGACCAATTTGAATTTTACCTATTAAATTCTTTAATTGAAAAATATTAATAATGTATCACGATTTAGGATATTTTCATCCCTTTGCAAGTAATGTTACAGAAGAAAAACAACTAGTTTTACCACTTACTTTCAAATGATGGATTAAATCTTTAAAAAATTACTGTTTTTTGAAGAAAATTTATTGAATTTTTAAGTATTTTAAATTATATTTTTTAAAAAAAATTTTAATTAAATATGTAGACATTCATATAGTGCCTTCAGATTTTATGGTAGATATCTTAAAAAAACGGTGAATTAAAAAAAAGAAAATAAGAGTCTTAAAACATTTTATCTTACAAGAATAATATAAAATTTGTTAAAGATAGTTTTTAAATTGTCTATAATTATTATAATCTATGAAAACAAAAATAATTACTATAGCTGATTCCTATAAAGATTTTCAATCTGTTATAAAACATTATGAAAAAATGCTCTGAAAATCCGTAAAAATAATAAAAATCAAACCCACAAAGTGATGAGCAACTCAAAAAATAATTAAAGAAGACACAGATAAAATAATAAAAACTCTACAAAAAGATAAAAACTATAAAATATTATTGTCCAAAGAATGAGAAAATATTGATACAGAAAGCTTGACAAAATTAGCAAAAGACAATTTAAATTTAACTTTCATAATAGGTTGACCTTATGGATTAGATGAAAGAAAATTAGACAATTATATAAATAAAAAAATATCTTTCTGAAAAATAACTATGTCACATCTTGTAGTTTTAACCGTATTATTAGAACAAATTTTTAGAGTTAAAACTATCATTGAATGAAGAAAATATCATTATTAGACAACTTTACACAATTTTTCGATAAATTGTTTCCTACTTATTGTATAGTTTGTAAAAAAGAATGAGAAGGGTGGCTTTGTAAAAATTGTAAGAAAAAATTAATTTCACATCCAGAAATTTGTCCAATTTGTCATAAGCCTTCAGTATTTGGACAAGTTTGTCTACATTGTCAACTTACCAATCCAAACTTTCCATTAAAAGGAATAATGATATTGTTTTCTTACAATCAAATAATAAAAAAGCTAATATTAGCTCTTAAATACTATCACATTAAAGATACTTCTAAATTTCTAGCTCAAAGAATGGCTAACTACTTATTAACCAATAAAAACATTGATCTTTCAAATGTTGCCATAAGTTATGTACCAACACATTGGAAAAGAAAAATTCTTCAAAAATGATACAATCAATCTTTTCAACTAGCAAAAAACTTAGCTGAAATTTTAAATTTACCTTTATTAAATCTTTGTAAAAAAAGAACAAATACCAAATCCCAACTTAGTTTATCCCGCAAAGAAAGATTATATAATCTAAAAAATGTCTTTTCTCCTATAACTAGCAATATAGAGCAAGAAACAATAATAATTGTCGATGATTTAACTACCACCTGAACTACTCTAAAAGAAGTAGCAAATTGTATTAAAAATATAAATCAAGATATTGAAATTCGATGATTAGTTGTGGCTAGACACAATATCTAAATTTTTATCAATAGTTCCCAAAACTCCTTTTCATCCTCCCAAAAAATTATATCTTTGGTTATACCATATATTCATCGCCGTTCATCTTGTAAAGATCTCTTCATTAAAATTTTTATTTTTTTATTTAAAGCATATCATATACCCAATTCTAAAAGCATTCACTCAGATTTTTCTTTATATTTTATATAACATAAAATTAAATCACTATCTTTTATTTTTTCTTTTGTTATTCTCATTATTTCATCTGAAGTAAGCTTGTCCCGATTAGGTTCATCTAATATCCACACAAATACCTTATGTCATTTATTAGTTAAAATATCTTTTATTTTCTTCAATTCCTTTCTCAAAAGTTTTTCATTAAGTCAAGATTGTTTATACGAAAGATATATATTCATTAGTATAAAAAATTAAGAGTAAATAGATACCTTCCTTTTGTTATCGTTAATTTTTTCTATTTTAACTTTCAACCACTGATCGTCTATATATTCTTCTTCTCGTTTAGGTCGTTCTATACAAATATAATCAAATCTATCTATACTATCCAAAATTCACTTATCTATTAGTTCTGAAAATTCTTTCAATCTATACATATCTATATGTAATAATTTATTATCATAATTATTTATTATTGTATAAGTTGGACTTGTTACTTTATCTTTTTCTATACCCAATCAACTTGCAAATCCCTTTACTAAATGAGTTTTTCAAACTCCTAAATCTCAATATATTAATATTTTACTATAATTTTTAACTATTTGGCTACCTAATTTCACCATATCATCTGGAGAAGCTATAATCACAGTCTTCATAACTAAAATTTTTATTCCTCTAAAAGATCAAAATAAGATTTACTTCTATATTGTAAAGCTTCAGCTATATGATTCTGCTGAATTTTCTCAGATTGTTCAAAATCAGCAATAGTTCTAGATACTTTTAACAACCTATGTATCACTCTTGGAGAAATTCATAAACTTTTTACGGCCATTTTCAAAAAGGATTCTGCTTCAGATGTTAGTATTATATACTTTTCAATATGTCTAGCAGTCATTTCAGAATTTGTCGATATACTATCTTCAGCAAATCTTTTTTGTTGAACTTCCCAAGCTAATCTAACTTTTTCTCTTATAGAGTCAGAATTATCTTCTTTAGTTTTCTCTAAAATTTTGTCAATTTTTTCTCTAGGAATTTCTAAAATCATATCAAATCTATCTAAAAGTGGACCAGAAATTTTACTTTGATACCTTTTAATCTGCGATATAGAACATTTGCATTGTTTCTCAGGATCTTTGTAATATCAACAAGGACAAGGATTCATTGCAGCCACAAACATAAAATGTGCTGGATAACTTACAGTACCATTAGCTCTAGAAATAGTAATTTTTCTATCTTCCAATGGTTGTCTTAATACTTCTAAAACATTTCTCGGAAATTCAGGAAGTTCATCAAAAAATAAAATTCATTTATGAGCTAAAGATATCTCTCCTGGTAATAAATTGGATCATCATCCAATAATAGAAACTTTTGACGCTGTATGATGAACAGCTCTAAAAGGTCTTTTAACAATCAAAGGATTCTCTTTAGTTAGTTTTCAAATAATAGAATATATTTGACTAACTTCCAAAATTTCATCATAATTCATAGGAGGTAATATTGATTGTAATGCTTTAGCCAACATTGTTTTTCCACTTCCTGGACTTCATATCATCAATACATTATGTAATCAGGCAGCTGCAATCATTAAAGCTCTTTTGGCAAAAATATGACCTTTTATATCTGAAAAATCTATTTCAAAATCTTGATTAGTCAACAAGTTGTCTATTTGTTGTCTAGGTTGTCTAAATTTTATCTGTTCCCCTCAAATAAATATATCTACCAATTGTTTAAAACTTTCTACTGGAAAAATTTCTATATCTTTTAAAAAATCAAGCTCATAGATATTTTCCATAGGAACAAAAAATTTTCTATATCATTTTTTATAAGCATATATTATAGAAGGCAAAATTCCATTTATTCTTTTTACAGATCCATCTAATCAAAGTTCTCCAAAAAATAAAGATTTATTCAATAAATCCTTATATGCAATTTTATCCTGATAAATCAAATATAGTATTGCCATAGCCATAGGAAGATCATATCTTGTACCGATTTTTTTAATATCAGAAGGAGAAAGATTTAAAACTATTCTACTTTTAGGTAATCAAATTCAAACATTTTTAAAGGTAGATTTTATTCTTTCCTTTGCTTCCTTTATACTAGCATCAGGCAATCAAACAATATCTATACCAGGTAAAGATTTGTTAGAATCAGACTCTATTTCAACAAGAAAATTTTCTAATCAAATATTTGCTACTGTTTTAATTTTAAGAACCATTATTAAAAAGCTTATTATTAAAAATCTCTATATTTGCTTTTAACCAACTTTCAGGTGTTCCGGCATCCCAAATCTTATAACTAGTAATATAAGGATATATTTCTTCTCATTCTTGCATCAAAAGTCTAAGACTATCAGGCAATAGTATTTCTCATTTTTTAGGATCAACTGGTGTTTTTTCAATAATATTAAAAATCTTTTTTGGTAAAATATAGACGCCAAACATTATAAGATTAGAAGGTGCTTCTTCTACTTTTGGTTTTTCTACCATATCTATTATTTGTCAATTTTCTATTTTTACAACTCAATATTTATAAACTTCTTCTTTGGGAACCTCAACAAGTCATATTACAGTTTTTTTAGTTTGCTTGTGTATGTCTATAATATCTTTAAAAATTCTATAATCAAAAATTGAATCTCCGACTGTTAAAAGAAAATAATCTTCTTGTATCCATGGCTTTGCTTCCAAAATTGCATGTGCAAATCAAAGTTGTTGTTTTTGTTTAACAAAAGCAAAATTAGCCAAAAACTTTATTTTATTTATCTCTTCTAATAATTCTTTCTTTCATTTTTTTCTCAAAACTTCCTCTAATTCATAATTTTTATCAAAATATTGTTCTATCGATTCCTTTCATTGGCTAGTAATAATAATAATATCTTTAATACCTCAACTAACTATTCACTCTACTATATATTGTATAACTGGTTTATTTCACACCGGCAAAAGCTCTTTAGGAATAGTCTTAGTAATAGGTAACATCCTAGTTCAATAACCAGCAGCTGTTATTATTGCTTTCATAACTTACTCTTTAAAAAGTATAAAACTTTTGAAAAAATATCTTTTAATGATTTAAATTCTAAATAGTTTCCAACTTTTTCCGAAGGTACTAATTTAATCTCATATATTTCTCATACCTGAGGCTTTATATATTCTTCAAATCAATCTTTTAACTCTCATATAAAATATTTTACAATCTTTTTTATTTTTTTTCCATTTAAAGTAAAAAAATAATTATCCTCCAATACCATATCTGTATCTATTATTATAAAATCAGCAGGAATACCTGTCTCTTCTTGAAATTCCCTTAATGCAGTTTGTTTACAATCTTCTCATTTTTCTATATGTCATTTAGGAAAACCCCGATGATTATGCCGTCACTTTATCAATAAAAAATATATTTTATCATCTTTTACAAGATATGGAATTATTCAACAAGATTTTTGAATTTCCATCTCTACTAAATTAAATAACATTTAAAACCTTTTCTATAATTATATCATCAGCTTTTACATTGTCTATTTTAGCATCATAAGACAAAATAACTCTATGTCTTAATACATTTAATAAAACTTGAAAAATATCTGATAATTCTACATAATCTCTTCATTTCAAAAAAGCAACAGCTTTTGAAGCAATCATCAATCCAATACTTCATCTCGGACTAGCTCAATAAACAATTCTAGGATCGAATTTTCTAGTCTCTTCTATAATTTTGACAATAAAATCTTTTAATTTATCAGACAAATACACTTTTTCTACATCAGTTTGTACTTTTAAAATTTCTTCTTTAGTTAACACTCTTTCTAAATCTATATTTTTCTCATTTTCTATTACCTCTAAAATCTTTTTCTCTTCTTCAGATTTTGGATAATCTACAATTACTTTAAATAAAAATCTATCTATTTGTGCTTCTGGCAAAGGATAAGTTCATTCTTGTTCTATAGGATTTTGTGTTGCTAACACAAAAAAAGGATTTGGTAAAGTAAAATCTTTTCATCCGATACTTATTTTTTTTTCTTGCATTCATTCTAACAAAGCGGATTGTACTTTAGGTGTAGTTCTATTTATTTCATCAGCTAAAAGAATATTAGTAAATATAGGTCATAATTTTATTTCAAAATCATTTATTTTTTGGTTATATATTTGAGTTCAAATGATATCGGCAGGCAACATATCAGGAGTAAATTGAATTCTTTTAAAATCTAAATCTATCACTTTAGCCAAAGTCTCGATAGTTTTTGTTTTTGCTAAACCAGGTACTCACTCAACTAGTAAATGTCAATTACTCAATAATGTAACTAATATGCTATTTATTAAATTATCTAATCATATTATCTTTTTATGAATTTCTGATTTTATTTTTTTAAATTCTTCAATTTTTATATCTAAATTATCTAATCAGTTTTTAATAAGGTTTAAATATTCATTGTTATCCTTTTTAACTTCAAATTTAACATTTATATTTTCTTTTTCATCTTCTGAACTCGAAAGAATAAAATAAGCAATAGTAAGAAAAACAATTGTTAACAATAAAGACAATAAAAATATCATCATTTTATCTATTCGTTAAAAGCTAAATAAAGAATCTAATTTTTTATTTATATATTGTTTAATATTATTTTTAATCTCTTCTTTTATTTTCTCTTTTTCCTGATTAATCTGAGTAGTTATTTGATTAGTAGTATTTTTAATCATTTGTTTAGAATAAGTTTTTCATTTCTCTAATTCAGACTTTATTATATTATGAACTTCCTCAGGTAATTTTTCTAATCAAAAATTAACTGTTATATTAAAAGCAAAATATCATCATATTATTAATCAAATAATCACTCACAAAATCATTCCTAAGATAAATCCTTTCATGACTTTTGACTAATTAAATAAAGTTTATATAAAAGCACCAATTCAACAATATTAATTATTAAAGAAGTACCTCCATAACTTATAAACGGCAATGTAATTCCTGTTATAGGTAAAAGTTTAATATTAACTCAAATATTAACAAAAGCTTGTATAAAAATCAAGGATATTATTCAAATACCTAACAATTTATAATATTCATCATAAATATTTTTAATAGCTTTTAAAGAAAAATATACTAAACTAAAATATAAAAACAATAATATTAAATTTCAAATAAATCATATTTCTTCAGAAAAAGCTGCAAATATAAAATCAGAATATGCTTCAGGAATATATCAAAATTTTTGCAATCATTTTCAATATCCATTTCCAAATAATCATCAAGCTCATACCGCTATAAGAGCCTGTTTTGTCTGCCATCATATTCATCTTCAACTAACATCAATATCAGGATTAATGAAAAAATCTATTCTTTTTCTTATATAAGAAAATTGCATTCATATTGTTAATCCTAATATTAATCAAATTACTAAAAAAGTTACTACATATTTAAATTTTCAACCTGCGTATCGATACATAATCAATGAAACAGGTCATAATATTAACAAAGTTCATAAATCTGGTATTTTCAGAAATATTAAAAAAAATATACTTATTACAAAAATAAACTGAAAAAATCACTCTGGAGTTTTCAACAATTTCTTTTTTTTTAAAAGCCATCATGCTAGAAATATCACAAAAGCTAGTTTAAAAATTTCTGCTGGTTGTAAAGTTGAAAATCAAGGAAGAGGTATTTTTATCCATCCAGCAGCACCTTTTAATTTTAATCATAAAGGAGTAAAAACTAATAGCTGTAATATCAAAGCTCATATAAATATTTTATTTTTATATTTCTTTATAAATTCTAAAGGTATTTTGTAAACGATTAATCATATTAAAATTCAAATAATAAGATATTTAATATGTCTCAAAAAATAAAAATAATTTGATGGATCTCAAAATTTACTTAAAGTTAACTGAAAAGAAGAAAATATACTTACTGAATATATAGCTGCTATTCAAAACAATATTAAAAGACATCCAATAATAAGCACAGGCATTTCAAAATTATCTTAATTTACTTCTAAAAATGAATTAAATTTTTATAAGAATAAATACATAAAATTCAAACTATAAAACCAATTTATTATCAATTTGTCAATATACAAATATTATACATTTCAATATAGTGATAAATATAAGTTAGCAAAAAATTATTTTTATATATTGAAAAAAAATAATTTAAGATTATTTTAATGAGCGTATAATAATATCCTGTTATATACAGGATATTGTTGAGTCCGGCCACCAGGTTGGGACCAACAAACCAACTGGGGGAGCCAGGGTTAAATTATAGTAATATCACCATTTGGATAAGATGAATTTTATTTTATCTAAATGGTGGTATTCCACAGGCCCTGGCTCCCCCATAGCCAGGGCCTGTTATATACAGGTCCTTTTCTTTTATTTTGAAAAAAAATTAAAAATAGTTAATATTTAACATATTAATTTAGCTTGATAAATAAAATAAAACAATGACACAAAAGTTATCTCTTAAAGAAGAACTTCAAAAACGTGGATTAATATACCAATATACAGATGAAAAACTTTTTGAAGAGTACGATAAATGAGGAAAAGTTTTATATTTGTGAGTAGATCCTACTGCGGATAGCTTACAATTATGAAATTTAGTACCTATAATGGCAGCAGTTAACTTTATGAAAAGAGGCAATAAATTAATATTAATCTTATGAGGTGCTACTGGTATGATAGGAGATCCTTCGTGAAAAGACAAAGAAAGACAACTTAAATCTATAGAAGAAATCAAAAAAAATTGAGAGAAAATATATAGACAACTTGTAGACATTTTAGACAGGTTATCAAAATTTTCAGGTATAAAACTAGAATCTGAAGTTGTAAATAATTATGATTTTTATAAAAATATGTCTATTTTAGAATTTTTAAGAGATGTTGGTAAATATATTACAGTCAATCAAATGATAGCAAAAGAATCTGTTAAAAGGAGATTACAAGATCCTGAAAGATGAATTTCTTATACAGAATTCTCTTATATGCTTTTACAATGATATGATTTTCTAAAACTATACGAAGAGAAAAATGTTCAACTTCAAATTTGATGATCAGATCAATGGTGAAATATTGTAACAGGAATAGAATTAATTAGAAAAAAATTAGGAAAAGACAACGCGTGGTGATTTACAGTACCTTTATTAACTACTTCTGATGGTAAAAAATTCGGTAAATCAGAAGGAAATGCAATATGGATAGATCCAAACAAAAACAGTCCTTATTTTGTATATCAATATTTCATTAATACCACTGATGAAGATGTAGAAAAATTCCTTAAAATATTAACTTTGCTTGATTTAGAAGAAATAAATAAAATAGTTGAGAAACATTTTGAAAAACCAGAAAAAAGATTTGGACAAAAAAAATTAGCATATGAAATAGTAAAATTTTTATTCGGAGAAGATGAAGCAGAAATTGCAAAAAATATTTCCGAATTATTATTCTGAAAAGAAAACAAACTAGAAATTTTATCTAAGTTTAACAATCAATGACTTGAAAGATTATTTAATGAAATTTGAGGTATAAAAAATATCAAACTTCCAATTTCTATCTTAGATATTTTAGTAGAATCTTGACTAGCTAAATCAAAATCGGAAGCTAGAAAATTAATAAAACAATGATGAATATATCTTAATGAAAAACTAATTAATGATATAAATTATCAAATTACAGATAAAGATTTTATCAAAAACATAGCTTTATTAAGAAAATGAAAAAAATCATATAAATTACTAATAAAATAATTTTAGTTATTAAAAAGTAGTCTACATACTCTACAAATACCTGAATGACTTGCGGTAGGATAACCACAAATTTTACACTCTTTCATAAGTTCAGATTTTTTTATTTTAGCTAAATCATAACCATCTTCTTTTAAATTTTTTCTTAAAAACTCCATAAATTTTCTAGCATAATCAAACTTTTCTGAAAGTTTTTCTACAAATTCTTGTACAATTAAATGAGTATTTCATTGACTTTTTCTAGCCAAAACATCTTTTAAAGGGCAAGCGTTATCAGAAGATACATATTTTATATCTTTCAATTTACAATACCATACATTGTCTTCCTCTTCTATCCAAAACTGAGGTCTAATTTTTGAAACCAACTTTAAATCTCTATCTCCTGGTAAAACATACAATATGTTTTTATAAATATCTTCATATTTAGTAGCTATTATATTCTGTTTAATAAATATAACATTATCAGTGAGATTATGACCTGTAGCTATATAATCAAATCAATTTTCAAAAGCAAATTTATTTAAAAAATATCTTTTTAAAGTACCACAAATAGAACACGCTTTCCCACCATTTTCAAAAACAATATCAGGAAGCGACTTACCTGCAATATTTTGTAAATTTAAAATATTTAATTTTACTCAGAGTTTACCAGTTAAATTTTCTACAGCTTCCAAAGCTTTTGATACAAACTCTACAAATTGATTTTTAACTTGATTATCTCATCTGGTTTCAGCTAGTTTTATAAAAACAGCTTCCAGTTCATATCAATATTGAGATTTTAAATCTACTAAAACATCTAATAAAGCTTGTGAATCTTTTCCTCAAGAAGTAGCAACCAATATTTTTTTTCAGTTTAATCTTACTTTATTTAAAACTCTTTTAATCCTTTTTTTATAATAAGCAAAAAAATGTTCCTCACAATACCAAAATCAGTGTTTTTTTATAACTGCTTTTTTTCTACAATGTCTACATCTAGGCATCATTCCTTACTTTACATTCTAAACACCTATCAACATACTTTGATAAAATTTGATTAGGCTTTCATTCTTGTATTATTTTTCAATCACAAAGTAAAATAGCTTTATCAGCAAATTTTATAAAATCTTCATTATGAGAAACTATTATAAAAGACTTTCAAATCTTTTTTTGTTCAGAAATATAATTTAACAAAACTTTTCTTGATGTAGCATCTAAACTATTTTCAACTTCATCAAAAAGATAAAGTTTTCTATCCAATAAGAAAGTTAATATAATTTCTATTTTTTTCTTTTCTCATCAACTCAAACGATGATCAAAATATCTATCTTTGTAAATATACCAATCTAAACCAAAATCTTCAAACATTTTTTCTATTTTATTTTTATCAAGTGTAATATCATTTTTTTGTAAAATATCAAAAATATATTTTTCAACTCTTATTCCATCATATTCAGGAACTTCTTGAAAAATATATCCAATTCAAAGTTTTGCTCTTTCATAAACAGAAAATTTAGTAATATCTTTTCATTCAAAAAGGATAATACCTTTATCAACCTTTTCTAATCAAATAATAGTTTTTAAAAGAGTAGTTTTTCAACTACCATTATGTCCCATAATAATAAAAATTTCTCATTTTTTAACCTCAAAATTTATATCTCTTAGAATAAAATTTGACAAATCTTTAATTTGAAGCATTAAGATATTAATTTAAAATTATAAAAATAAACTTTATTATTCAGATTTTTTAAATAATCCACACATCCTACAAATTTGAATATGAGACGCAATAGAATATCAACAAATTTTACACTCTTTCAAAATTTCTTGCATTTTCCACTATTTTTAGTTTTATTTTCTTACATTTGAAAATATTAAATTATCAGATAAATATTAAAAATTATAAACTTATTTACTTTTTACTTAAATTATTTATTTTTACAATATATTGTTGTTAAATTACTATTAAAAAATTTCAGTTTTATCTATTTAATTATCTTAAAGATTTTAAATGAAATTGCTAGAAAAATTTAATAACTTTAAAATATTTTTGGAAAGAAATAAAATAAATTATAAAAAATATATCATTATTGTTTTTTTCGCATCCATAATTTCAAGTATCTTTGAATTAATATTACCATATATAGCCAAATTAGAAATAGATCAACTTCAATATAAAACATTTTCTTTTAAAAATCTTAATGCTTTTGAAATATTCGCATTTATTGTTTTATTATATTTCTTTATAAACTTGATTAAATTATATTTATCATCCATATTTAACGATATCTCTAATAAATATTATGAAGAAATTTCTTTAAAAATTGTAGAAATAGTAATTGATAGAATAAATAATAGTGAATATGGTAAATTCTTTGACAATAAACTAAAATGAATCTTAGAAAATCTAACTAACAATTTAGAACAAATTCTAAATAAAATAGTCAATTTCTTTTCAAAACTATTAAGCAGTATATTATTTCTAGCAGGTATTTCTTATATATATTTTCAAGTCAATATATATATTATACCTATTATTTTCTTATGAGTAATTATCCAATATTATCTAGAAAATTATCTAGAATTTCTAAAAAGAAATTGGAATATAAAATCCTTAGACAAAAACATAGATTTAAGCTGGGCAAAAAGAATGATGTTTCGGTATCCAATAGAGATTATTACAAATGGTTTAACTTCTTATCTTAAAAATAAAATACATAAACTTTGAACTTATTTTTTAAATGAAGAATACAAACTTAATATACTAAAAACTAAATATTACACTATATCAATAAACATATGAACATTAATTGAAGCATTTATAAAAATTTCAGTATGATACACAATATTCTATCACTGAGCTAGTATTTGAACTCTCACTATGACAATTATTTTCATGGATAAACTTAGTGAAATTTTCAAATTAATTCTAAATCTAAAAAGAGAATTTCTGAATATCAATTATAATTTAGATTTATATCTATTATTCTTAGAATTTACTAAGAATAAACACATATGACACATCAAAAATATCAAAGTAAATCAAATATGTATTAAAAATCTTTCTTTTGCTTATCCTATATCTTCAGAACTTAAAAATAAATTTTATCAAATAGAAAATCTGTATACAAAAAAATTAGCTTGAAAAAATATAAATTATATTTCAGAAAAAAATATTAAAAATCCAAATATATTAGAAAATATAAATATAGTCTTTAAAAAATGAAAAATTTACTGAATAATTTGAAAAAATTGAGCCTGAAAAACTACTTTGATAAATCTAATGTTAAAAGCTTTTAATACAAAACATATTTTTTACAATAATATAAAAATTTTAGATATACATAGGGATTTTTTTGTTAATAATGTAGGTATTATTACTCAAATACCAATTATAATACCTTATACAATCAGAGAAAACATTACTCTATGAAAAAATATAAGTGATGAAAAAATCTACAAATATCTAGAAATATTCGATTTGAGAAAAAAAATAGAAAATCTTCCTAAAAAATTAGACAGCAAAATATGGGAAGATGTAGAATTATCTGGATGAGAAAAACAGATAATAGCTATTATAAGAATATTAATCCAAAATTATCAAATTTTAATATTAGATGAATGAAGTAATCAACTTGATGTAGAAAAAGAAAATAAACTAATAAATTTATTACATCAACAGAAAAAAGATAAGATAATAATTTTTATCTCTCATAGAATGACAGTTATCAATAAAACAGATTTTATATATTGCCTAGATAACAAAACTATAACCGATTACTGAACTCCTAAAGAACTATTAGAAAGAGATAGCTTATTTAAAAAATTTTACGAATTAGAAATTAACAGAACTTAAAAAATGTTAAATTTTTATTAAATAACTTTTTCTTGATTTTAAAGATTAAAATTTAAAATTCAACTAACTTAACAAATTTTAAACAATTTATCATTATTAATGTTATTATTAAATTATATAAAATTATTTATAAATAATATAAACAAAATATTGGCATATTTAACAATTTTTTTGTTAAAAATTCGGCAAAAAACTTTATCTCCTGATAAAGGTGTCTTA
>Ga0256836_1000451_pt1 | contig 21801 bp, 24 predicted proteins | sample 4561380metaG_FD_185974 | JGI IMG/M metagenome (GOLD analysis project Ga0256836, IMG submission 185974) | Hydrothermal vent microbial communities from Guaymas Basin, Mexico - 4561-380 | ecosystem: Environmental > Aquatic > Marine > Hydrothermal vents | place: Mexico: Guaymas Basin | collected...
TCTCTTTTAAACTCATCTGTATATCTTGGTGGCATACTCTTACCTCATTAATCTTATAAAAATACCTCTTGGTATTTTAGCAAAATCAACCAGCTAAAAATATGTCTATTTTATTGGGGACATTCCAGTTCACTCTCAAAACCCTGTAGGTAAAAAAATATACTAACCCTTTTAGATAACTACTTAAAATTCAAGGAGAGTTAGTATCTTTTCTGTAGCGACAAAAAGATTATTTTTGAAAATCTTTCTTTGCTACTTGCCATGCAGAGTAGAAATCCATTATCTTTCCACCATGTTTTTTCTGAAATGCCTTTGCATCATCTAGATTTTTAAAAGCATATTTACTTACCATGCTCATAGTTCCACGAACATCACTGCCTACAACATAAAAAGCTTCTGTCACAGGAATAAACTTCAGTGTTGTCACATCTACAACCATAGGGTTTTCTAACTCGGCACCCTCTTTTATATGATCTGTTAAACAATGAATAGAACAGTACTGAACTTTATGATCCCCAAGTGTAGCTGCATGATTTGTTTTATAAAACTTCACAAGGTTCATACCGCAAATAGCACAGTGTTCTTTGTTAGGACCTTTTTGTAATAAAATTGCATCTTTGGCATCTACTGTTTGAAACATTTTCATCTTTTTATGCTGCATTGGCATCTTCATTTTTTTAGTTTGTGATGTAACCGTTTTTTTTACTTTTTGTTTCTCTTGTGTAACTGTTTTAGTTACTTTTGTTTCTGTTTTTGCATCTACTTTTTTAGCTGGCTGCACATCTTTTGTTGTTGATACACAACCACTTAACAAAAATACAGCACTTAATGAGATAAAAAGACCTTTTTTCATCAGATATCCTTAGTTTTTTGTTATTTTATCAGTTTATTATTACAATATCGTTAAGCTATCCTTATGAAACTCTCAAAAGAAAAAATAAAATACTGGATAAAAGACCTTATTATTATGCTTCTTGTCATGACAGTAGTCGCAAATGTCATGAGTATCTATCGTTCACAATCTCTTAATGATGCACCCCTTACTATAAAAGAGTTCAGACTTATTGACAACACACTCTATCATGTAGATAGTACAAAACCGATTCTTATACACTTTTGGGCAACATGGTGTCCTACCTGTAAAGTTGAAGCTTCAAATATTGACTTCTTATCCAAACACTTCCAAGTTCTTACCATTGCAGTAAAATCAGGTAGTGACTATGAACTTCATAACTACCTCAAAGAACACAATTACAGTTTTGCAGTTGTCAATGACAAAGATGCCTCTCTCTCACGCAAGTTCAATATTGCCGGTTATCCTACAACATTTATCTATGATAAAAATGCCAAACTGCGCTTTAGTGAAGTAGGATACACATCAACACTCGGACTCTACTTAAGGCTGCTCTGGGCGGAGTTTTAAAAGCGATGTTTACACACTTGAGTTTCGAGTACCCTTATGCATTTGTCCTTCTCTTACTCATTGTCTGTATCTATAAATGCCCTTTGAGTGTCAAAGAGATTATTTTTCCACATACACATCTTTTTACACAAAAAGTACAATTTATTCAATATGAAAAGCTCCTCTACTCTCTTATATTATCTCTTTTGGTTACTTCTTTAGCTTCGCCTATAAGTTATGACTCAAAAGCCGCCTCCAAACGAAAAGGACGAGACCTGGTTTTTACTCTTGATGCCAGTGGTTCTATGGCTGAGAGTGGTTTTAACCCTGAAAAACCCTCCCAAAAAAAGTTCGATGTCGTTAGCAATCTTTTAAAACAGTTTATACGCAAGCGCTATGATGATAATGTTGGTGTTGCCATCTTTGGAAGCTATGCCTACAGCGCCCTGCCACTAAGCTATGATATGAAAAGCATTGCTTTTTTGCTGGACTTTTTTGATGTCGGTATTGCAGGAGAGAGTACTGCTATTGGAGAAGGAATTGCTAGAGCATTAGAGATTCTTAAAAAAGGAGAAGCCAAATCAAAAGTTATTGTACTGCTAAGTGACGGAAAACAAAACAGCGGTGCAGTCTCTGTCAAACAGGCAGTAGAAGATGCTAAAAAAGAGGGTGTTAAAATCTACACCTTAGGGATTGGAAAAGAATATGATAAAAATCTGCTTCAAAAGATTGCTCACGATACAGATGCAAAGATGTTTGAAGCAAAAGATGCAGCAATGCTTGAGAGTATTTACAACGAGCTTAATCGTTTAGAACCAAGTAAGATCCGCTCCAAACATTACCTTAACAAAAAGATGCTTTTCATATACCCTCTTGCATTTGCTGTACTGCTTATATCTTATCTGCTCTATAGTTCAAAAGAGGAGCAGGCATTATGAGTTTTGTTTATCCTTTTTTGGCTTTTTTATTCATTCCACTCTACCTTCTTTACAGAAGTGATACACTGGTACAAAGCAACAAAAAAAGAAAACTGCTCTATCTGAGCCTCTTATTTGCCATTCTTGCACTTATGCGTCCTGTCATACAAAACAGACCAACAGAACAAAAAGTCGATGCCAGTGAGTTCATTGTAGCACTTGATGCCTCTTTTTCTATGCAGGCCGATGATATCAAACCTAACAGATTTGAAGCTGCTAAAGCCTCGGCAAAAGAGTTGATGCAGCAAAAGAACAAAGATCGTTTTACTCTCTTTGTATTTACATCAAACGCTCTGCTTATCTCTCCGCCAACAACCGATACGCAGATATCTCTTATGGCGCTTGATGCCATAGAACCAAAAAACATCCTGAGTAAATCCACCTCTTTAAAAGAGCTTTTTCAAACAGTTGCAAAACTCTCTTTTGAGGAGAAAAATCTCATTCTCTATACAGATGGCGGAGAGGAGTATGACCTACAAGTGCTCACGCAGCTCTGTAAAGAGAATACAATTCACCCCTATATCATAGCAACGGCATCATCCAAAGGTGCTCTACTCAAAAAAGGCAACAAGACTTTAGTAGATGAAAATGACAATATAGTCATCTCAAGAATCAATCCCATCTTAAAACCATTGGCAGATGCATGCCAGGGAGAGTACTTTGAGATAACACAGAGTGCCTTAGCAAGCAAGCTAAGCAGTGCTATAAAGCAGCAAAAAGAAGATAAAAAACTCTCAATAAGCATACACTCCTACAAAGAGCTCTTTTACTTCCCTCTTCTTATCTCTCTATTTCTCTTTATTGCAGCAGTGACAAAGATACAAAACGTGCTACCCCTGCTACTCTTTGCAACTCCTTTTACAGCGCAAACAACGCATGCCGATTCTCTTTTTGATTTTTACCACATCAAAGAGGCAAAGAGAGCTTACAAGAACAAAGACTATCCTGTGGCCTATGCTCACTTTCAAAAGCTCTCACCTTCACCACAGAGTGCTTATAACAAAGCCCTGAGCTTGTACCAGCTACACAAGTACCGCAAGGCTGCCGAAGTTCTGGCAAGCATCAGAACAAAAGATGCCACACTCAAACAAAACATCTTCTATACGCTGGGTATCTGTGCAACAAAACTCAAAAAATATGACAAAGCAAAGATCTATTATCAAAAAGCACTTGCGTTGGGATATGACAAAGCAAGCTATGAAAACCTTTTAGAGCTTTACAGAAAGAGACTTGTTGAGAAAAAAGAGATATATGACTCACTTAAAAAAGCCAAGGTCAATCAAAAAAGCGGTGCAGGCTCTAAAAAGAAGAGTAACAAATCTTCAAAGAAGAAATCCTCATCCAATAATGCATCCTCTTCAAAAGCCAGTGCGGGAACAAAAAAAGCACAACAGCAGTATCAAAAAAAAGATGCAAAAATAACAAAGTCACAACAAAAATACAAGTTCAGCTATAAAGCATATGAACTTATCAACAAAGGATATACAAATGAAAAACATCCATGGTAGATTACTTCTGCTTTTGTTCATCCTAAGCGGACTCCATGCAAATGAGCTTGTTGACTTTAGCCTAAGGGCTAATAAAGAGCATCCTTACGTCAAAGAGGCCGTGGAGCTTACCTTTACAGCAGAACAAAAAGAGAGATCTGATGTAATGTTTTTCTTTTTAGAAGCTAAAAAGAGTCCGGACTATAAAATCACACTCTTGAAAAAAGAGGCTAAAGAACTCGCCTATCATCATAAAAAAACCACTTTTCATTACCTCCTTTTTCCACTTAAAAGCGGTAAAATCACCATAGACTTCGACTTTACTGTAAAAGTTGCAAGTGATGAGGCAATTGCACAGGTATATGAGGGCAGCAGAGACAATGTAAAGTGGATTGAAACAGATAATACACATATTCCTCTTACCCCTCTTATATTAGAAGTAAAATCACTCGCTGACAATGTAGATTTAGTCGGAGAATTCAGTATCACATCTCAAATTGACAAAACAACAACAGATGCTTATGAGGGCATTCATTTAAAATATTTTTTAAAAGGGTTGGGGTTTGATGAATTTAATCTAGAACTCATTCCTCAAAACAGTTCGCTTAATATCTTTAAAGATATCATCAAACACTACAACAAAGCGACTCCAAATGGTTATGAAATACAACAGGAATATAGTTATGCTATCGTAGCAAGCCAGGACTTCACCCTTCCCTCTCAAAGCATACACTGCTTCTCTCCACAAAAAAACAGATACTACACCCTAAAGACAAAAGAGTACAAAATTCATGTAAATCCAATGAATAAAGAGATACTTCTTGATAAAGACGAGTACCCATCTGAGCCTCTTTTCTATGAAAAAGTACAAAACTTCTTTCTTTATGTTTTAATTTTTCTAGCAGGTTTTATAAGTGCAAAAATTCTCCATAGAGAAAAGAAAAAAACTACAAAGAGTGCCTTTGAAGATATTGACAATACAACAGATGCAAAAGAGTTACTCTTTTTACTTACCAACAAGTATCAAGACCAAAAAGAGTTCTATCCTCTTCATCACAAACTTGAAGATATCGTCTATAATACAAAGAGTACTTATAAATTTCAACAGATAAAAAAAGAGCTTGCAAAGATTATAAAGGGATTAAAAAGATAGAAGTGATGTAAAAAGTCTTAGCAAGAAGCAGATACTTCAGCTAAGTATCTTTTCTTGCAAAAACTATTTAAAATTAAGTAAAGAACTCTGTATAAACTTTATCAAGATAACGTTTTGCGGAATCTGCTTTTTTGATCTTTTCATCAAAGATAGGCTTTGAAGAAGGATATCTCTTACTGTAGTCACGATAGAGATCACACTTCATATCGATATGCTCTTTAAAAACACGTATAACCTCCTGCATATCCTCTGGAGTTCCTACCCACTGCATAAACTTCTTGAACATACGCTCACGCACATCTAAAGCAAACGATTCACCCAGTGTAGAAGCAAGTGTTTTTAAATCCCAGCGTGAGAGGTAGATACCACTCTTAACCGGTGGCATAATCTCAGTATAGATTGCAGCTAAGTAGTCTGGATACTCTTCACGTGACTCCTCATCAAGCTCACACCCCTCGGCACACTCTTCAAGGAGCATATTTCTTTTTTGCAGCGCTTCAAACTCATTTCGTAAATCATTTAAATCATTGATATCCATTATTTACTCCCTGCCAGATAGTCATAGTCTCTCTTTTTAAGCTCACTAAGGTATTCAAAATCACTCAAGATAAACTCTAAAGCAAAGTCAGCCAGATCATAATAAAATGCCGTACCTGCTTCATTTTTCATATTAAGTAAAAACATCGGAGCCCACTCTAAAATATGATCTTTTAAAAAGCCATACTCTATCTGCGCTATCTCTTTTGCTATCTGCATATTGCCATCTTCCATGGCTTTGAGCTCGGCTTTTGCAAGCTCATACATAAACTCAAGCTCTATAGCAATATGATCAGCCGCCATTACACGCGCCTTATCAAGGGCTACATTAAATTCAAAAGCATTAAATATCGCCTGAACCGGGTTGTCTCCACCTGTCTCCATCATCTGATCTTCCCGTGTATAAAAAGACTCATACGGAATAAGATGCAGTAACAGCAGGTTTGTAAAGTCAACATTGAGATATTTCTCAATCAAATCTTTATTACTATATTGTTCTCTTTTTTCCCATGATTCAAATGTTGGGAAAAAAGACAACATATTTTCATCTTTGAGTATCAACTCTAGCATCTCTTCATCAACTTCACTCATTAAAAGTCGTGAGAGTAGCGCATAGATATTTATACGAGCAATCTGCTGCGTGAGGATATTTTCTTGCATTTACAATGTACCTTTTGGATTATCTTTTGTATGTAGTATATTAAAGCCACACTTGAAGTGGGCTTTAATAAAGAACTTACGCTTTAATATGAACTTCGTAAGCTTTTTTAGAGAGAGGAACCGCTGGACGTTTGATAAACCATGGACGTCTCTCTGTATCGTTGTGATCAAGTGGGCGAGTCAGTTGATCTCTCCACGCTTGATAAACTTTAAAGTTGTTTGCATAATTAACAACAATATCACCAATCTTATCATCTGCCTGCGCTTTTTCGATGATAACTTTTAGGTGCCATGCATGGTTACCTGCAATAGGGTCTGGATGTGAAGGAGCCACAGCATTTTGCCATGAACCACTTAGTCCATCCCACCAGATATTGTCAAGGTCTTTGTTGTACTCTTTGAACTGCCATACATCATGACGAGCATGAAGTCCGCCAGTAGGCTTAAGTGTACCAACTTTGCCATCATTTGTCATCTCATATGTCGGAGCACCAACACCCATAATAGTTAACGGATGCTCAAATCCTGGAATATCTACAGACTCTTTAAGTCTCCAACGACCAGCATGGTGTGAACAAGCAAGAACACCAGGACGAGTTGCTTCAGTTGGAACCGCCATTGCAACAAAGTATCCGCTGTCAAGTCCAGAAACTGTATCTGTAACTTTTACACGAATAGGATCACCACGTTTAATCCCAAGTTTCTCTGCATCTTTTGTGTAGATCCAAACCGGGTTATGGTTTTGAGAGATCTCCATAAGATGTTTCGAGTTCACTGAACGAGTGTGAATGTTATACGGTAGTCTAAATACCGTATTTAATGCAAATTCATTATCAGCTTTCATAAAACTATGGTGTACCTGCGTTACAAGGTGCTCCATTTTTTTGTATTCGCCCTCATTACGTGGGTAAACAGGAATAGCGTACTCTGGCCATTTCCACTCAGCAAACCACTCAGAGAAGAACTCAAGTTTTTTACTTCTTGTATGGAAACCTGCAAGAATCTTATCATCTTTTACAAGACCTATAGAGTGCTCACGACCATCATGTTCTATCCATAAAGCTCCAAACTTATCTTTTTTCACTTCATTTTTAGGATACTTCTTACCATGTGCATAAACATATTCAGAATCAACTTTAAGTTCCTCTTCTTGTGGTTTGTACACATTAGTCTTCTCTGTCCATGCACCATGATCTCTCATATATGCATATACCGGGAACTCTTCATTTTTATACATCTTCGTTGCAGTCTCTTTAAGACGTGGAAGAAGACTCATAGCCGCATCAAAGTACTCAGGTACAGTCACTGCACGAGATGGATCTTTTTTACTTGCCCAGTACTTTCTAATGCCAAGGCTACCATCAGGATCAACATGGTGAACCATGATATTTGGCCAGAATTCACTCTCTTCCCAAATCTCACCAAGACCAAACTTCATATGTGCTTCAAGTGTTGCACGAGATGGGTCTTTTGCTTTCCAACCAGCTTTTTCAGCTGCTACACGCAGAACTGCCTGACGGAACTCAATACGCTGTTCTGGTTTAGATGGCGTTGACTGTTGATCATTTCTCTCACCTGCCAGACCTACCGGAAGTACATAATCACAGTACCAGTTTGTCTCAGACCATGTTGGAGAGAGGTTAAATGATAACTCAATCTTATCTTCACGTTTAAGCGCTTCGATCCATCTAAAACCATCCGGGTTAATCCAAACAGGGTTATACATACGAGGCATATAAACTGCGATGCTCTTAGGAATTTTAAGCCCTTTTTTCGTCCACTTCTCATGCCATGCATCATCCATTAAGAGGTGAGGCATAATGTGACTCATCTCATATGAAGAGAGTGGATACTCAGGTGGCCATGGAATCTCATTCCATACATCAACTTTAGCAGGTCTCTCACCGGCTACAGTAGACTTATCACCTTTACCAGCAACACTTATCTCATGCCAGTGATGAAAAGATGTTCCACCAATGTCACCACGAAGTGCACCACGAAGCGCTAATGTTAAGAAACCAGCACGTGTAATCATCCAACCACCACGGTGAGCGATCGGACCTGCACGCCAAAGATATGTAGCGATCTTATCACCAGCATCGATATACATCTCCCATAGAGCATCAAGCTTATGATCCATACCTTCAAGTTTACACTCTTTGATTACAAACTCTTTTGTATATGGAGAGTATAACTCTTTCATCATCTCAATAAAAGACTCATAGCTGTCATCTTTTGGCATCTTAGAGATATAACCGTTACCAAGCATATGTTTTTCAATATACTCACGATTAGCCATAAGGCGATCCCAGTTAACCCACTCTTTAAAGAACTCATGATTTACAAGGTCTGTACCATTGATATCTTTTTCATGAAGTACACGGTTTGCAAGATAAAGGTAAAGTGCCGTCTCAGTACCTGGCCAGCAAGGAATCCATAAGTCCGCCATACCTGCAGAGTTAGACATTCTAGGATCAAGTACAACCATCTTCGCACCGCGTTTACGTGCATCTGCAATAAGTCCTGCAGATTGTTGGAAGTAGTGCCCTGCATCTGCTGCGTGAGACGATTGTAGGAAAATAAGTCTTGCATTTGCCCAATCCGGAGAGTTTCTGTCATCATTTGCCCACTGGATAGTACCCTGACGCGCACCTGCAGAACAGATGTTTGTATGTGAGTTGTATCCATCTACACCCATAGAGTGTGGAACACGGTGACCAAAACCGTTCTCATTTGGACGACCAACATGGTAGATGATCTGTTTTTTAGAGATCTCATCACCTTTTTTGAGCGTATCGTGCATTTTCTTACCGATCTCAGCCATTGCATCATCCCATGTTGTACGAACCCATTTACCTTCACCACGTTTAGAACCAGGAGCTCTTTTTAACGGAAACGGAATACGATCTGGATCGTACATTTGCGAAGTTACCGCATACCCTTTTGCACAGTTTCTACCACGGCTCCCTGTATGGAGTGGATTACCCATATACTTTCTTACAGTCATAGTATCTTTATTAACCCATGCAGTAAGACCACAACCAGCTTCACAGTTTGAACAAACCGTAGGAACGATAGTATAGTTATTAACCTGAATACCATCTGGGTTCTCTTCACTTCTTACACCATGACGTTCAATACCACCACGCTTCCAATCTGCTCCATCGAGCTCTTGGAAATTATCCCACTCAGACTGAGGAGGATAGAATGAGAGCGTATCAGGAGTATTTGTAAACTTAGAGTTCGTAACAGACTCAGCCGCTGCATCTGTTGCAAATACACCCTTTGCTATAGCAACACCAGCAACGCTAAATGCAGCACCTTTTAAAAATGTTCTTCTACTTTGTAAATACATTTATACTTTCTCCTTAACTCAGTGGTAATAATTGTGGAATAACAAGCCAAACATGTTTAACTACCCACAGACCTACGATTGCTAAAATAGCCGCCAGGTTTAACATTGCACTGCTTCTACTAACTCTGTAGAGTGCTACTAAAATCATAGGTAAGATATATGCTACCCATTGACCTATCCAGAACATTGTTGCATATTCACCCTCACCTTTTACATAGTGAAGGATTGCTGCTACCTCTTCTGCTTTCATCGCACCAAAGATATACTCTGACATATAGATGATAAATGCCATTAAAGCACTTAGACCTAAGATATTTGCAAAGAAAGATTTTGTCTCATCACTAAGCTTGTTTCCACCTAGTAAGATCATTGCCGCTGAACCTGAAAGTGTCGCAGCTAAGATCATTTGTACAGCTTCTGTCGGCATTTGCCATAGCTCACGCGCTGTTGCTTCTGCCATAATACCTGCAGTATAAAGTGTTACAGGAATAGCTAAAAGTGTTGTCCAAAAAAGAAGCTTGTCATATGTAACTGTATCTTTTTTGAAAAGCATCACTACTATCATTAAAGATTCTAAACCAACAAAGATAGATGCCATCCATGCACCTACAGTAATAGCAGATGTCAAGTGTGGATAGAAAAAGATATGCCACATTCTAAACGGTTGGTGTAGATCTGCCAGTGTAAAGAGCAAGAAAACGTTCATCATCACAAACGATACAATCATTGCAGATGTACGTAGACCTTTCATCTCTTCAGGATTACGTCTTAGTAATAAGAAAAGCATAAATACCAAACCAGTACCAATACTTTTCGCCCACATATTCATAGTAACATACCAGCCCCAAAAGACCTCCGGCAGTGCTACATCCAAAGTTACGACTGCATTTGTAGCAGCTAAAGTTTCATGTACCATTAGTGATGCCCTCCTAGTGGAAGATGTGTGATGTTATTAAAAAGGCTATAACCTTCTTCACGTTTCGATGCAAGTGGATTAAGATGTACTTGAGACGCACCAACATAGAAGTGGTGAGGATTCGTACCTTTTTCCGGCTTACGTACTTGAACATCACGATGCTGTTGAATATACTTCGAGATATTTGAAGTAGGATCTTCAAGGTCACCAAAGATATTCGCTTCAACAGGACATGCTACAACACACGCAGGCATCATTGATGAAGCGATACGGTGTGCACAGTATGTACACTTATCAGCAGTTTGTGTTTCAGGATCAATATAGATTGCACCATATGGACAAGCCATAACACACCCAGCACACCCGATACATCTCTCTTTATCGATATTTACAATTCCATTTTCAATATAATGAAGAGCAGATACCGGACAGATTCTCTCACACGGAGCATTTTCACAGTGATTACAACGAAGTGGTGTAAATGTTCTTTTTGTCTCTGGGAATGTTCCCACGTCTACATATTTGACACGAAGTCTCCATGTACTGAGTGGAACTTCATTCTCCACTTTACATGCGATCTCACAACCTTTACATCCCATACACAGATGTAAATCAACTAGGAAACCTAATTGCATATATTCTCCTTTTGCCAAAAACGGCTAGTTTAAGATTTATAACTACGACTTATTAACTTTAAAAGAAGCCCTTATGCACGGCATTTCGAGCTTTTTTACTGTATCTAGTGTAGCTAATAAAGCTTAAAGAAAATATAAAAATGTGATTATTTTGTAATAGATTTTTTTATATGTGTATATTCAAAAAAATTATATTTGAAGGGGTTATACTAGTTATAAACTGAAGTTTTATAACTAGTATTTTAAGATAAAGATTACTTTAATCTTACACGAACAGATTGTTCATGAGCAGTAAGACCTTCTGTGTTGGCAATAAGTGCACACTCCTCTCCTATCTCATTAATAGCAGCAGAACTAAAAGAGATGATCGAGCTTTTTTTCATAAAATCCTCTACACTCAGTGGTGAGTAGAATTTTGCAGTTCCACCTGTCGGGAGCGTATGGTTTGGTCCTGCTACATAGTCACCTATTGCTTCAGGAGTGTTATGCCCTAAAAAGATTGCTCCTGCATGTTTAATGTATGGCAGCAGTTCAAATGGGCTCATAGTAGCCACTTCTAAGTGTTCCGGTGCTATCTCATTCATCAGCTTAATCGCTTCATCCATATCTTGTGTTACTATAATAGCACCACGTTCTTCTATAGATTTACGAGCTATTGCCTCACGCGGAAGTTTTTGTAACCAGTTTTCAATCTCTACTTTTACAGCATCTGCAAGCTTTTGTGATGGTGTGATTAAAATAGAGCTTGCCATCTCATCATGCTCAGCCTGAGAGAGAAGGTCAATCGCCATATGGTTAGGATTTGCACTGTCATCTGCAAGTATCCCTATCTCACTAGGACCTGCAATCATATCAATGTTCACATCACCAAAGACCATCTTTTTAGCTGTTGCTACAAAGATATTCCCCGGACCTGTAATAACATCAACTTTAGGAATATTTTCAGTTCCATATGCCATAGCAGCAATTGCCGAAGCACCACCTACTTTATAGACCTGTGTCACACCACAGAGATGACACGCAGCAAGTAAAAGTTCATTTGGTTCGTTATCCGGAGTAGGCGTACAAACAACTATATTTTCAACGCCTGCAACCTGTGCAGGAATAACATTCATTAAAAGTGACGATGGATAGGCCGCTTTTCCTCCTGGAATGTAAAGACCTGCAGAATCGACCGGAGTTACTTTTTGACCCAAAATAGTCCCGTTTGCTTCTGTATCGAACCATGATTGTGGTTTTTGCTTTTCGTGATAGACTTTGATTCTCTCATATGCCATATGAAGCGCTGACTTTAACTTTTCATCAAGATTTTCATACGCTTGTTGCATTGATTCTTGTGATATCTGTAGGTCATCATCACACTTTGGAGTCCAGTTGTCAAATTTCGCGATATGTTCAAAAAGAGCTCTATTTTTATCTTTTTGTATCTCTGAAATAATACCGCCAACGATACCTGTTACGTGAGCGATATCCATCTTCCCTCGCCCTAAGAGCTCTTCAAACTCAGCCTTAAAACTACTGCTTTGTGTTGTTGTAAATATCATTTATCTTTGCCTTTTACTTTTTGAAACTCTGCTTCAACAGTTTTGAGAGCACCATAAAAATTTTCTTTCTTCACATATCCCAAAAGGGGTTGAAAAAGTGGTTCACCATCTGAGTCTAAAAACCAGATACCAGGCAATCCCGGTGTATTTTGACCCAATACATATGGAATATAGTCACCTTCATTTGTCCATGAACGGATTGCTATGAAATTTTTATTAAGTTCATCAACTACTTTTGGATCTTTGAGTGTTGTATTATCAAGTAAAATACAATACTTACATGTATCGCGTGAGATGATAAAAAGCACTGGCTTGTGCTCTTTTTGTGCTTTTGCAATACCGCTTTTATAATCTTTTGCCCAATGCACCTCTGCACCAAATGCACCCATTGCTATCAGCAATGTTAATACTATTTTTTTAACCATGTTTTTTTACCTTTTTTAAAAGTTCTTTAGCACACTCTTTTGCGCTTTTATCTGTTACATCTATGACAATATCTGCAAGTTTCAAATACTCGGGTCGTCTCTCGTCATAGAGCTTTTTTGCAGCTTCAAGGTCAGACAGAAGCGGTCTTTTTTTCAATTTTTTTGCAGCATTCGGATGTGCTTTTATGCGTTTGATTATAGCATCAAAAGGAGAATCAAGTAAAATAATCAATCCTATCTTTTTAAGATTTTCCTGCTTGTAAAATCCTCCACCGGTTGAAATAAGCGTATTCTGTACACTTTTTTCAAGCCATTTTGCCACTTTTTTCTCAAGTTTACGGAAATATTTTTCACCTTCAGATTCAAAGATCTCTTTGACTTTTCTGTTCTCCATGCTCTCAATAAGATCATCTGTATCAATCGCTACATAATCAGAATGTTTTATAACTTCACGGGCGACACTTCCTTTGCCAACACCCATAAAACCTATAAGTACTATGTTTTTCATTATTGTCCTAAATATTTGCTTTGCAGGCAGAATTCTTGTGTAATTATAGACTATTAATCTAAATTTGTTATTTAACTTGCTTATTATGTTTAACAAGAGTTGCTATAATAGCCTCAAAATTAGACCAAAATAGGCTGAAAATGAACAACAAAAAATTTATAACACTGGGTTTTACATCGGTTGCACTAACCTTTTCTCTGCTTTTTGCTTCAACACTTTTTGCAAAAGAAGAGACAAAAAAAGAGTCAACGCAAGAGTCACGTCTTGAAGCACTCTCAAAGTTTACAAAAGTACTCTCTATCGTAGAAGAGTATGATGTTGATGAAGTCACAATCGAAGAACTTATAAACAAAGCACTCAAAGGTATGATGGAAAACCTCGATGCTCACTCCAACTACTTAACAGAAAAAGACTACAAACGCCTACAGGTTCAAACAAATGGCGAGTTTGGAGGACTTGGAATCACTGTAGGAATGAAAGACGGAGCACTAACTGTAATCTCTCCAATTGATGATACACCAGCAGACAAAGCAGGTCTTAAAGCCGGAGATATCATCTTAAAAATCAATGACAAACCAACACTTGGAATGACTATTGATGAAGCGGTATCACTTATGCGTGGAAAAGTCGGTGATCCTATTGACTTAACGATTGTGCGTGAGGGCGAAAGCAAGCCGATTGTTGTGCATATTGTTCGTGATATCATTAAAATCGAATCAGTTCATACAAAACGTGTCGGTGACGACATTCTCTACATCAGAGTTTCTAGCTTTGATAAAAAAGTTGTAGAAGATGTGAAAAAAGCTATTTTAAAACGTAAAGCTTCTATAAAAGGTATTATTCTCGATCTTAGAAATAATCCTGGTGGTCTTTTGGACCAAGCGGTAGGTTTAGTTGATTTGTTTGTTGATGATGGACTTGTTGTTTCTCAAAAAGGACGTAAAGAGGCTGAAACAAAAGAGTACAAAGCACACGCAAGTAACACAATTACAAAAGTTCCGCTTGTAGTACTGGTAAACGGCGGAAGTGCGAGTGCAAGTGAGATCGTAAGTGGTGCACTCCAAGATCATAAACGTGCGGTTCTAGTCGGAGAGAAGACTTTTGGAAAAGGGAGTGTACAGGTTGTACTTCCTATTACTAAAAAAGAGGCTATCAAGCTTACTATTGCTCGCTACTATCTCCCAAGTGGCAGAACGATTCAGGCTGTTGGTGTAACTCCGGATATCAAAGTGCTTCCAGGTGAGTTAAAGACATTTAAAAATGAGTTTGCCATCAAAGAAGCAGACCTAAAACAGCATCTTCAAAGCGAACTTGAAAAAATTGATGGAAAAAAATCAAAAGATAAAGCTGAGAAAAAAGATAAAAAAGATATAATTACGCCAAAAATGTTACAAAAAGATGTACAACTTAAAGAAGCTGTTGATATTGTCAAAGCTTTGATCATCACAAAAGGATAAGCGTACTATGGAAAAAAGAGAGCTACTCTACGAAGGTAAAGCCAAAAAAATCTGGTCTACAGATGATGAGAACTTAGTAATTTCTGAGTTCAAAGATGACCTGACAGCTTTTAATGGAGAGAAAAAATCTTCTGAAGCAGGAAAAGGTGCACTAAACAATAAAATCTCAACTGAGCTTTTTAAACTCTTGCAGGAAAACGGCATCCCTACACACTTTGTAAAGATGCTAGATGACAAGCATATGCTTCATAAAAAAGCAGATGTAATTCTTATTGAAGTAATTGTAAGAAATATTGCAACAGGTTCGCTCTCACGCAACCTTGGCATTGAAGATGGCAAAGTGCTTCCGTTTACTCTTGTAGAGTTCGACTACAAAAATGATGAACTTGGAGATCCTAAACTTAACGATCAGCATGCGCTTATCTTAGGTCTTGTAGATTTTCAAGATGAGTTAGACAAACTTCGTAGAATGGCTCGTCAGGTAAATGACATCTTGAAACCTTACTTTGCAGCAAAAGGTCTTAATCTTGTAGACTTCAAACTTGAGTTTGGTAAAGACAAAGATGGCAACATTATCCTTATTGATGAGATCTCTCCTGATAACTGTCGTTTTTGGGACATAGAGAGTGGTGAGAAGATGGATAAAGACAGATTCCGTCAGGGTTTAGGTGGACTTAAAGTTGCCTATGAAGAAGTTTTAAATAGAATTTTAGGAAAGTAATAATGAAAGCAATTGTAAATGTATTTTTAAAGCCAGGTGTTTTAGACTCTCAGGGAAAAGCTGTGCATCACGCACTTGATTCTCTTCACTTTGATGCAGTTAAAGATGTTCGTGTTGGTAAGCAGATAGTTTTAGAGCTTGATGAGACAGACAAAGAAAAAGCGATGGCAGATGTAACTAAAATGTGTGAAGAGCTTTTAGCAAATACTGTAATCGAAGACTATACTATAGAGCTTGTATAATGAAAGTTTCCATCTTACAATTTCCTGGTACAAACTGTGAGTATGACACAGAGTATGCCTTTAAAAAGCTTGGCTGTGATACAGAAATAGTATGGCATAAAGCTAAGTCACTCCCAAATGATACTGACCTTTTGGTTGTAGCTGGAGGCTTTTCATATGGTGACTACCTTCGAAGTGGTGCTATTGCTAAATTTTCTCCTGTTATGAAAGCAGTAGCTGCATATGCAGACAAAGGCGGAAAAGTTCTTGGAATCTGTAACGGGTTTCAGGTACTGACAGAAGCGAGACTTCTTCCTGGTGCACTCAAGCGCAACGAAGGTCTTCACTTCATCTCAAAGCACCATCACCTTAAAGTAGAGAACAACGACAACATCTTTTTAGAAAAGCTAAATAAAGGTGATGTTGTAAACATTCCAATCGCTCACCACGATGGAAACTACTACATCGATGAAGCTGGTCTTGCTGAACTTGAAGCAAATGGTCAGATTCTTCTACGCTACTCGGATGAAAACGGTAACATTAAAAACCCGAATGGTTCAGTTGAATCAATCGCAGGTGTTTGTAACAAAAACAAAAATATTTTTGGTCTGATGCCTCACCCAGAGCGTGCTATGGAAGCGGTTTTAGGTAGTGATGACGGTGTTGCAATGCTTCAAGGATTCGTTGAGTCGTGCTAAAGCTACTTTTACTTACTCTTCTTTTTGTATCTTCACTCTTTGCATCAAAAGTTCTATATGTACAATATGCGGAGGTACCAAAGAGAGTAATAAAAGGTGAGATCGTTCCCATAACACTCAAAACACTCTCTGTTGTCAAAAAATTTCGTGATATTCGCTACTCTTTTACAAACAAAAAAGGCATTAAAGTACTCGATGGTTCACCTCACCGTGTAAAAAAAGGAAAGTTCTACTATGATACTTTTCGTATGCTCATCACTGGTTCAAACGCTGTTTTACCAAATGTCAAAGTCACTTTAGTACCACACTCTGAAAATTATGATCCTAGTTATGTCCAAGGACAAAAACTCAATGTCATCACCCTTAATCCACCTAAAGATTTTTCAAATATTTTAGCAGATTCTCTAATTTTAAAAGAGTATAAAACAACTTCATACGATACTATGCATAACATTGTTGTTTTTGTTCTTGAAGCAAAAAACAGCAATCTGCGTAATATTCATTTCAACAATGTCTATAAACAGGGAGTTGAGTCTCTCTCAGCTGGTTACTACCATCCAAAAGTAACTTACTATGTAGTTATAGAAAAAAACATAGACTTTTTCAAGTTTAGCTACTTCAACCTAAAACAAAATAAGTATGAACAGATCACCATACCAATAGTAGTCGATGATGACAGTGTAGCAACGCAAACAGATCTAAAGCCCCGTAACCAGTCACACGAACAGCTAAAGATGTACATTGCGCTTGGTGTAGCACTGTTTGCTCTCTTGCTCTTTGTTTTGAAAAAGAAGCTGGTATTTATAGTGCTCTTTATAATACCGATGATCTATATTGCTTACTTGAACATTCCTCAAAAAAAGGTCTGTGTAAAAGCAGGAGCAAAAATCTACTTACTTCCTGTTCATAATGGAACAGTCTTTGAAACCACACAGATGCAGCAGGAGTTTACAAAAGAAGGAAGTGTCGATAAGTTTGTCAAAGTACAACTCCAAAATGACAAAATCGGATGGGTGAAAAATGAAGATACTTGCTCATATTAGTTGGCTCTATGCCACAACCATAATCTTCTCATCTTTAGTGTTGATGATTGTTCTTTATCCTATTTTACCACGCCCCTATGCACGTAAGATCGCAGCATGGTATGTAAGATTACTTACTTTTTTTAGAACTGATGTAAAAGGAAGTGAAGACCCAGCGACACAGATGTTTCTTATAAACCATCAAAGTGATTTAGATATCGGAGTTATGGAGACAGTCAGTAAAAAAGATCTGGCGTGGGTTGCAAAAAAAGAGCTCTTTGATGTGCCTTTCTTTGGTTTGGCGATGAGTATGCCAGAAGACATTCCCATAGAGAGAAAAAGCAAAACCTCTTTAATAAAACTACTCAAAAATGCAAAAGACCGTCTTAACAAAGGGCGTGTTATTACTATGTTTCCAGAGGGTACCCGCTCACGCAACGGACGAATGTTACCATTTAAGAGTGGTGCAAAAGTCGTAGCGGACAAGTATCAGCTGCGTGTGCAACCTGTCGTGCTTATTGAGACTGCAAAGTATTATGATATTAAGCGCTTCTATTACAAACCTGGAACTATTCGTGTTATCTTTATGGAGAGCTTTATAGCAGATAAAAATGATCCAAACTGGTTAAATGATCTGCGAGATAAAATGCAAAAGGTGTATGATGATGAGTTGGCAAACAATCCTAGCAATAGGTAGCGGTGGTTTTATAGGTGCTGTTTTAAGAGCATACCTAAACGGTCTTATCTCACACAAACTCCCGCATGAGCTTCCTTTTGGAACTCTAGGGGTCAATCTTCTTGGTAGCTTTATCATGGGTGTTTTGGTAGCTTACTTTATGTACTCATCCCTGCCTGTACAGCTAAAATCTTTCCTATCAACAGGAATACTCGGAGCACTTACAACCTACTCTACTTTTGCAATAGAGAGCTTTTTACTCTTTGAAGGTGGCAGTATCACTCTAGCACTGACAAATATGATGCTCAATGTCTTTGGGACAGTTATTATGGCAGGAAGTGGATACTATCTTGTCAACTCTTTTTTTAAATCGCAATAACCTCATCAGCACACCACTTTGCCAAATCCATATCATGTGTGATTAAGAGCATTCCCATGTGTGGCAGATGAGATACAAGCATCTTCATGACATCTAACTGTACTACATTGTCCAGTGCTGATGTCGGTTCATCAAGAAGTAAAATTTCAGGTTTCATAAGCATAGCTCTAAGTATTGAAGCACGTTGAAGCTGTCCTCCTGAGAGTTCATGAGGCAGTTTGTCAAGCAGAGCTCTATCAAGATTTATCTTTTGTATATAGTTTGTAAGCTCATTAAGTGGTGCAACATCCGCTATCTGATTTAAGAGTGTATAAGAGGGATGAAAAGAGCTGTAGGGGTCTTGAAAGACCTCACTGCATCTACTTACTTTGATTTTCCCCTCTTTTGGTTTTAAGTTACCTAAGATAAGCTCAAAAATAGTACTCTTTCCGGCACCACTGGGTCCTACTATGGCTTTAAGTTCTCCTTTGTTTAAAGAGAGTGAGAAGTTTTCAAAGAGCAACTTCTCTTTTGTATAGCCAAAAGTAAGATTTTCTATTTCTAAAACCTTTTGCAACTAGAGACTCTTATTGAGAGAGAAGTAGGCCTTTGCCAGCTCTTTGTAGAGCTCATCGGGTTTTAAGCTCTTATGCTCTTCCCAGATACGCTTCATAACTACATTATCTTCATCACCATCCCATATCTTGATGTAGCTGCCATCTTTGTAGCCATTATCTTGACGAAATTGGTTTAAGATATTTTTACCGACATAAAGACGATAGAGTGTATCAAGATTAAGTCCACTCATAGCGGTAAGCTCGAAAAAGTCATTAACAAGCCCTTCTTTATCCAGTTTCTCTTTTGAGAGAGCATGTCGCATAAGATCTTCGATCTTTTGCATGACCACTTCCTCTGAAGTAAAACCATTGTCTACATTTTCAATCAAAGAGAGTGCTGAAGACTCAGAGATGTCAGAAGCTATATCTTCTATCCCACCTTGCATATCTCTATAGTACTCTTCTATCAAAAGACTCATAATGAAGTGCCAAACATCGACAACTTCTATCTGTAGATTATCCCAGTCCGGTTCTTGTTCTATATTTTTCCAGTGTTTCCAGCCAAAGCTGTCTATCATCTCGGCACACTCCATATAGATACAGCGACGCCAGTTTATCTTTTTGTTGTTCTTTGTAACACCCTTTACCCACTCTTCACCGTTTGTTGCATTGTTGAGTTGGTTTTGGAGTTGCAACATCAGTAATATTTGACTATTCATCTCTTTTTGCCTTTTTTATTTATATTGGTATTTTATCCAAATATGTTAAACTTCCGCTATGAAAAGAATCAACTGCAGACGATGTAAATATTATTATGTGACATGGGAGAAGAGTCAGCCGCATGGCTGTAAGGCATATGGCTTTAAATCAGCACAAATACCTTCCATGGTAGTCTTTAAAAGCAGTGGAAGTGATTGTGCCCTCTTTAAAGAGAAGGCAGCTGCCAAGTAAGTTTTTTACCAAAACCCAGACGATTATCTGTAAGTTTAAAAGAGTGCACTTTGATCTCCCAGAGTGTTGGAGCAAGTGCCAGTGCATAGGGAAATGCTTTAAAGTAGAGCAGTTTTTGTCTATGCTCACGCAACTGACAAAACTCCCCCTTAAACTGCAACCCCTGAATCTTTCCAACTTCCTTGGTCTCTAACAAAATATTACCGGCAACCTTTGGATTTTGTAAAATATTTTGTATATGCTCTGTATCTTGTGCGCTTGCAACAATAAAGCTCGGTGACTCTTTATCGTAAGCATAAAACAAAGAGCAGGCACTCACATCATTCTCTATTGTAGTTGCAAGGGTTAAGACATGGTGTTCATCTATAAAATCTTCTATTTTTTGTAAATTTGTATCCATTAGAGTTTAAAGAGATAGTTCTCCAATCCTTCCGCATCGCTAATATTGCGTTTTTTGAGCATCATAGAAGCTATCTCGTCTTCTACAAAGATATTAAACATCTCAGCAGGTGAGTGTATGTTGTAAAAGCTTTTCATAAACTCCATCAAGGTCTCAAAATTATCTTTACGATGACTGTACTTTTTATGCTCTTTATACTCATCCCAATTAATCTTTATCATACTTCTCTAAAGCCCTTTGTAATCTATCTATAATCTCTCGCATTGTATCCAATGGCACGGCAAAATTCAAGCGCATATAGCCACTTCCTTCTCTTCCAAAGCTAAGTCCGGCATTGAGCCCAAGCTTTGCCTCTTTGACAAACCACTCTCTAAGTTCACTGTCTCGCAGTCCCATACCCTGACAATCAAGCCAGGCAAGATAGGTTCCCTCAATAGGAGTTAGCCTTATAAGCTCACTGTGCTCACGCAGCATCTCTTCAAGCATTTGGTAATTAGCTTGCAGATGCTCTTTTAGCTCACGCAGCCACTCCTCTCCATCTCTATACGCCGCTTCAAATGCCACATGAGAAAGAACCGAGCCTTGCGCAAAATGTACTCTCACATAAGCCTTGGCAAATCGCTCACGCAGCTTGGCATCTGGCACAGCGACACTGCTCATAGCAAAACCTGCCATGTTAAATGTCTTGCCAACCCCTATAGCAGTCAGTGAAATTTCGCGTGCTCTATCATTTAGTGATGCAAAAGGGATATGCCTGTTTGGTGCATAGACCAAGTCAGAGTGGATCTCATCGGCAAAGACAATAACTCCTCTCTCATAACAAAGCGTGGCAATCGCTTCAAGCTCCTCACGCTTCCAAACACGTCCAACCGGATTATGCGGTGAGCAAAGCAGCAATAGTTTTGTATCTTCATCTATCTTTTTTTTCAAATCTTCTATATCAAAAGTGTAACTTCCATCCTCACGCAGTGCTAAAGGGTTTTTGACAACTCTGCGACCAAGCTTTTTCACAGTATAAAAAAAAGGTGAATATACCGGAGTTTGCACTATCACCCCCTCACCCTCTTGAGTAAAGGCTTCAATAGCCACAGCCATTGAGGCAACTACAGAGTGTGAATAGAAGATATCATCAAGTGCAAAC
>Ga0256836_1000452_pt1 | contig 21782 bp, 22 predicted proteins | sample 4561380metaG_FD_185974 | JGI IMG/M metagenome (GOLD analysis project Ga0256836, IMG submission 185974) | Hydrothermal vent microbial communities from Guaymas Basin, Mexico - 4561-380 | ecosystem: Environmental > Aquatic > Marine > Hydrothermal vents | place: Mexico: Guaymas Basin | collected...
GGATTTATAAATGCGGATATAGGACAAAAGGTAACAGTTCCTAAACCGGCAAATACAGTAAAAACAAATGAATTGGAAACACAAACTAATGAAGATTTATTAAAAGCAAAACAAAAACAAAAATCATGGATAGATGCTGCAAAAGAAAATGCAGATCAAATAAATAAAATAACTAAGTCATTAAATTTACCTATATCAATGAATGTAAAACCAGTTGAAGAAAAAGTCGGAAGTGTTTCTTGGAGTCTTGTTAATGATAAATGTGAGCCTGATTTTAATGCAATATTTAATAAATCTTGGAATAATTTACTTGAAAAATATAAACAACAAATAAAAAAAATGCTTGATGGAAGTTTTCTTAAGATGTGGTTTAATAATCAAAAAATGAATGCTATGATAACAACATTAGCTGACGCTAAATGTTTAAAAGAAATAAATGCACGTCCAGAACTTATGAAAAGATTTTTAACAGAATATAAAGATTGTGTTATTAAAGCATGGAATGGAACGACTGATCAAGAAATTTCTGGATATGTTGGAACAATGACTGGTTCAAAATCTGGGAGTTCCTTGGATTTAAAAAAGATAGCACAAGCGGTTGAACAAACAGTTAACTGTAAATCAAAAGTAGCGTCAGAAGTATTTGGAGATAGATTTGTTCAATGTGAAGCAGATACTAAAAGACAAATAATGAATATGTTAAATGGAACTGCAAACTTTTCAATTAAATTTGCTGAAATGGAATTTAGTAAAGCACAACAAAAGTGTATATTAGATAAAAAGAATGCAGAATTAGACGTAAAACCAGTTGATACTGAATATTTTGCTATCGAAGTAACGGGTGGCGGTGACTCTTCTAGTTCTTCTGGACGTACAGGATTTAAGGCAACTCCTGCAAGTTCTGTTAATAATGTTATAAATTCTAATCAAGCAGTAATTAATAATTTTACTTATGGACCCAATCCATTTAAAAAATACGAATATTTATTACCATATCCAAATTATGAAAAAATTGCAATAAGTACTGCTTATGATATAGCTTTTAAAAACTGGCTAAGTTATGTATTTGGAACAACATTAAATATAAAAGTTGTTAATATACCAGAAAAAGGTTTAAAAGAAGTTCAAGTTCCTGTTGGAAGGTGGGGATTTGATACTTGGTTAGGATATGATAGAAAAACTTATGGCTTAAATCCATTTACATATAATACTTCTATTTATGATGAATGTATGGCAATTGTAAATGGTGATGTAAATACTGTATTATTTAATCCTAATCAAAAAATATTACAAGAAAATGTTCCTGATTCTAAATATAATAAAACAATTGGTGCTGGAAGATGGAAATTTTTCTTGTTGCATCAACCTGCTATATTAAATAGTGTAGAAGTTCTTAAAAAATATATTCCAGAAAATAAACAATATATTCTTAAAAATCCAGATATTGATAATTATGAAATGTTATATTTAATGAACTTAGCTTGTGCTAACTGGGCAAGTAAATACAGAATACAAATATCTAATAATATTACTAAATTTTTAAATACAACAGCAACATTAACAGTTATTTCTCCTGATGGTAAAAAAATGCCAAAAGATCAAGCACAAGAAATAAGAGATTTTAGAAATAATTTAGCTACATTAGCAAAATATAGAATTGATGATTTAAAAGATTTAAATATTAATGCTAACAGAAAAGCATTAGATTATAAAAGAAGGATTTTAGAAATAATTAGAAATAATCCAAAAAATAAAAGTAATGGTGTATCAAATAATATAACTTATCATTAATATTTCTTTTTTTTTTATTTAATATTTTTCTTTTTATAATAGTCTTTTTATAATATAAATAAAAAGGGTTTTTATGATTGTATTAATTTATAATAATCATCAATTATTTTTTCAAAAATTAATGAATGAAATAGTTAAATCTAAAATAAATTTTAATTTAATTGAACCAGAAACTTTAACTAAAAATATACTTTTTAATTTATTTAAAGAAGAAAAAATTTTTACAGAAAATACACAAAAAGAAAAAAACGAAATATATATAAAAAGAAAAATTTTTAAATTAAATGATTTAAAAGAAAAACTTTATTTTGAAATTAAAAATATTAATTTTAATTTTTTTATAAACTATTTAATAAAAAATTTAGAAGAACAAGCAGATTTATATATACTTGTATCTAATGATATAGATATTATTAAATATATGCAGAAATTTTATTCAGAAGAATTATTTATTATTAAAATAATTGATGAAAACAGTAAAGAAAATGGTATTATAGCAGATACTATTATTAATATTCATAAAAATGAAATTAATCCAAAAGAATATCAAAAAATGTTAGAAATAATAGAATATATTATTAATAATAGTAAAAAGCTTTTATTAGAAAATAAAACTAAAAATTTTTTACCTAATAATAGAAAATTAATGTATTTTAATGGATTATTGGAAAATTTATTAAATGAAGGAAAAGAAACTATTGATGAAAATAAATTTAAATGTATATTATATAATTATATTAAACAAAAACAAAAAGATAAAAATTATAGAAAAATCTTAAAAGCATTAGGAATAAAAGAAGAATTACATAGTCTTTTTGATTTAATTGATATATTTAGATTTAATAAAGCTGTTGAAAATATTATAAAAAATAATGCAGATATAGTTTTAAATTTAGAAAAATGTCAAAATAATTATACTTATCAAGAAGTATTGTTTACAATTACAGAATTTATAAATAATCCAAAAGTTTTAATAAAATATAATCTTTTTGATGATAAATTATTAAAAAATTTAAAATTTATTTTAAATTCTTAAAATTTTTAATTTTTCTCAATTAGCTATTACAGGTATACAGCAGAAACAGTAAGAAAAGCTATGAAAGATGATGTTATTGATTTAAATGTAAATAAACAAAAACAAAAAGTTAATTTTGAAATATATTTTTTTATTTTTTAAATACTTTAGAAATTAAATAATAACCACTTTTTTTATCTTTTTTAATTTCCGCAGTTATTATCATATCTTGTTTTAAAAGTTCATTAATGATTAAATTCATAAATTTACGACTTCCTTCTTCAAGCTCTCCTTGACTTTCAAGCCAATTTCTTTTTACTTTAAAAGTTATATATTTATCGAAATTTCCATGTGCTACTCTAAATATTAATGCTTGTGCCTCTATTGAAAAGTTTGCTTCTTGAATATTATTTGTTAATTGTATATTATTTACGTTTAATACATATGAAGGAACTTTATAATTCCATTGTTCATTACCGATTTGAACAATTTGTGGATGTCCAAATTGATTTTTAACAACTTCTGATAACATTTCTCTTGCAAAAACAGAAGCAAATTTATTATTTATATTTTGTAAAAGTTCTTTTACTTTTGTTTTGTTTTGTTTATTATTTTTGTTATATGGAAATCTTGCAGCTTTCGGTTCTGTATTAGTATTCATTGGATATGGAATAATATTAAATTCAATTCTGTCAAGTATTAATTCAACTTTCATTTATTCTCCTTATTATTTTTTTTAATTTATTTATATACAATATAATTATACTAAATATTTTTTTAAAATACAACAGTTTTATTCAAAAATATATTAAAAAATTTTTTTTATTATTAAATTATTATTATATCTTTATTTTTATAAGTTATCTTAGAATTATTAAATTCATTATTATTATAAAAATTTTGTAATTCATTATTATTAATATTATTTATTATTTTATTAAATGTATTAGTCGGTTTTATATTATCATATATTATATATGTTGTTAATTCTTTTAAATATCTTGTTTCTATAATATTTTTAATAAGTTCATCATAATAATAATTTTCAGTTTGTATAATATGTTCAAATCCATATATTATTAGTATTTCCGCTTGTTTATATTCTTCTAATTTAAAAGTTTCTTTTAATTCATTTAATTGTTTTATTTTATCTTTTAATTCATTATATTCAATTATATAATAAGGATTATATCTTGTATTATACAACATATAATTTGCTTGTTCTTTTAAAAATTCATATAAAGGTTTTAATTCTAATTTACTTGCAGTAATATTAACTTTTTTATTTAGTTCAAATTTAATTAACATATTTTTTTGTTCTTCTAATTTTTCCATTAATTTGATATTTTTTTCTAAAAGTTTTTGTTTTTCTTTTAAATTATCTATACAAAAACAAAGTTTTTGTCCAAATTTTTCTTCCATATGCTTTGCCATATTAAGAAAAAAGTTATATTTTATTTCATTTGCTTTTATTTTATTGATTCTTTCGTTTAGAGCTAAATATTCTTGAAATATAAAATCATTTTCGGGTATTAATTTATTACATTTTTTACAAATCATATATATTCCTTATAAATATTATTTTTTAAATTATATCTTTTTTTTAAAAAAAAATAAAAAAATTAATTTTTAATATAATAATCTTTGATAATATTTTCTGTTTCTTGATTTATTTTATTATTAATTAAGGTAACATAACTAAAAAATGATGTTTTATTAATAGGTTCATAATGAAATAATTTACATAGTATTTCATATTCTTTGTACAATTTTAACTTATTGTGTTTTTGATTTTTTATTTTAATTTCTTCTAATCTTGTTTTAATAAATTCTTTTGTTAGTTCTTTTGATAATGTTTCTAGACTAAACTTAACATTATTGATATTTTTTACTAAATATTTTAACATTAGAATAAATATTTTTTCTAATGGTTCAATTGTTTCATTTTTATTTATTTTTATAATATTTATTTGTTTATCTTTATATCTATTGATATTTTTAAATTTGTTTAATAATTTTTGTGTATATTCTGAATTATCTGAAAATATAATACTTTTACCTTTGTATATGAAAGGAATTGTAAAAATTTTTGTTTTTTCAATTAATTTATTACCAGTTATTATATCTAATATATTTTTTTCTTTTAATAAAACTTTTATATCATGAAATATTAAGAATTCTTTTCCGAATATTTCATAATTTTTAAAATCAAAAAGGTCTATATCAAAAATTTCTTCTATATAGCTTTCTTCTATATATTCACTAAATAAATTAGAAAATTGTAATTTTACATCTGTATTAGTACATTCAAATATTAAAATATTATTATTTATATCTTTACGAAAAATCTGAATTAAATTATTAAAAAATTCTTCTTCAGTTAAATTATTTAATTTTAAAAATCTATGAAAATCAGAATAATCATAATTTTTAGCATTTATTGAATCTATATTAAAAAATAAATTATAAGGATATAAAAGTTTTAATTTCTTTCTATTTAATATATCTAACACTACATTATCATTAAAATTAAACTTTAGTATATTTTTTATATCTTCATATTCTCTTTTTACAATAATTTTCTTTAAGTTTTTATAAAAAGTTTTCATATCTATTTGATTATCTTCTAAAAACTTAATATTATTAATATCATACTTATAAAATTTATTTTTATTTAATATATAAAATATGGAATATATATTAAGAAATTTATCTTTGAACATAAAATATTCCTTTTTATTTTATTATAAAAAACTTAATAAATTATTTTAAAATTAAAATATAAAACAAAAATATTTTACACAACAGTAAAAAAGAAATTAAATGATATAAAAAAAATTTTAAAAAAGAATAAAATATTGAATTAAATTAGTTTATTTATTTTTTTTATTTTTTTTTGTATAATTTCTTTAAAAAGAGGAATAATATGTGGTTTTTAAACAATCTTAATAAACTTTATAATAAGTATATTATTATTTATAATAAATTTTCTCCAGATAAACACACAACCAATTTACAATCTGTTAATAATTATATTAAAGTTTTGGATCAATTTTTATTAAAAGAAATTAAGGAAAAGCCAAAAGCTATACCATTAAATTCTTCAATTTCGTATTTAATTTATAAACAAAAACAAAAAATTGATATGAATACAATTATTGCATATAAATATTCTTATAAAGATTTAGAAAAAATTTTTAATAAAGAAAAAATTAATTATATTGGTTTAGATAAAATTTTTAATTTTAAATTTCATACTAATTTATATGAAGAGGCTTGTCAGCTAATGCATTATTACAATAAAAAGAAAAAATTAAAAAATAAACTTTTAGAAAAAATTGTTATTAGATTGCAAAATAAATTGTTTAATTCAATTATTATACAAATAAAAAAGAAAACTGAATATAAATTATTTGATGAAAATTTAATTTATAAAGATTTATTAGAAATAATTAGTTTTAATAATAAAAATTTATTAAAGCTTTATATAAAATTAATAGAAGAAACATATTTAAATTTAGTTTCTTATTATAAAAATAATATGAAAACATTAAATTATTATTCTTTAAAAAATAAAAAATTTAAACTTTTTATTTTAACGGGATATAAAGATTTCGCAATATTAAAACAGTTTAAAATATTTGAATATTTACCTTATGTATGTTTTATAATAATTGGAAACAAAGGACAATTAAGTGCAAAACATTCAGGATTTACTATTGTTACTGAGTGAATCTCATCCGCTAAATGTTTTACCGTTATAACGGATGCTTCTCTTTTGAGAAGGTTTATGATGAAGTATGTACTCCTTCAAAGGCTGAAACTTCAGCCTTCTACCTGTTATCTCTTTTATAAGGGAATCACCGGCTACGCTTAAATTTTGAAAATATTTTCGCATAATATTTAAAGCTCCGTTTACATCGGCGTTGATTAACTTTCCGATTGCGGACTGATACAGTCTTCTTTTAATTCTTTTGCAGTTTGATTTTATTTTTCGTTTTTATCCTGTAGTTTACGGTTAAATACAAAGTTTTCCTTTATTAGAAATTTTTTTTGTTATTATAACAAATATTTTAACTGTTTTGCAAATTCATCCCAAACTAATGCTTTGCATTTAGTTGGGTATTTTTTGCAAGGAATTGATAAACTATTGTTATATTTTAATAGGTTTAAAATCATTTATCTCTAAACATGCATTGATACATCTTTTGTCATTAACAACATATGAATGTGTATGTCCATGAATATTTATATCACAGCTAAATTGTTGATATAAATATTGTAAAAGTTCTTGATTTTTTTTGTATTTAATTTTATCATATGAATTATCATTAAATACTGGATAATGTGAAAAAAGTATTTTTTTACCTTTTATTTTTTTTATTAAACAAGCGGTATTATTTAATGCTTTTTCGCCAAATTTTTTTAAATAATTATAAATTCTTTTGTCATATTTAAATAACGGGGTATCCTCAAAATATTGTGTATCTATAATTTTCCATCCTAAATTTTTATAAAAATTTAGATGTTTTTGTTTGTCATGATTACCTTTTATTAAAGTAAATTTTCCATTTAATTTTTCGACTAATTTATATCCTTCTTTAAAAGCAACATCACCTAAATGTAATATTTCTTCATTTTCATTTATGTATAGATTTAACCAATCAATTAAAAATTCATCAAAATCTTCATATCCTTCCATCCTTGCTTTTTGTATTCTTATAGGTTCATATAATAATATATTTGTATGTCCAAAATGGGTATCTGCTATTATTTTCATTTTTTTCCTTGTAATATCAATAATATTATTATATAATTATAACCTTATTTTATTAAAAAGGTCAAAATAATGTTTAAATTATCTTATAATGAAAAAGGAAATTATATAAAACAAAAAAAAGGATATATAGAATATGTATTTGATAATAATAATGTTTATTTAAAAATTGAAAATAAAAGATATCCTGTTATTGAATCATTACAAAAAGATAATATAAAATATTTATTTGAAAAGCTTGACCTTGGAATTGTACAAAATAGAAAACTTATCAAAGAACAATTTTATTTTGGACTAAAACCAAAAACAAAACATAAAAATATTATTATTGAAAATAATGTTTTAATTTCTGATTTAGAAAATAAAAATTTTAAATTAGATAAGGAATATATATGTTCATATTATTTTGCAAATAAATATCAAAAATATAAAAAAATAATATTCAAAAATATAAATGGATTTGTTTGTATAAAATATAAAAATATAGAAAATTTATATTTGTTAAATGAAATAGAATATCAACACTCATATTTTCCAAAGAAAAATGAAAAAGAAAAAATTATTTACAAAGAAATTTAAAAATTTTTTAAACTTTATGACCTTCTATAAATATTTTAGATGGTGATTCAACAAAATTATTTACTTTTATTGTATATATTTTTCTTTTTCATCGCCATCATAAATTCTCATTAAGAACTTATGGTGGAGATGTGGGGAATTGAACCCCAGTCCTTACCATATCCACTTATGAAGTCTACCATTATAGTCCGTTTTTATAATCTATAAACATAGGAACGGACAAACCTTTGTGTTTATAGATAAGGGTAAAATATTCTTCCTTGTATTTCCCTTTAATACAAGAATATAGTCCTTCTTTATTACTTCCAAAAGGAATGAAGGACAATTCCTATTGGAAGTCTGTAGCTAAAATTAAGCTACTAATGCTACAGAAGGTTTATAATTAGCGTTGTTAACTGCGTTTATGTTTAAATGAACCTATTTTACCACAGTGTTCATGTGGAATGGCAATCATAAGCAGATATAGCAAGTCGATTCCAAGTCATCCCCATATTATATACTTTTATATTTGTAAAAATATACAGTATGCGAATGACTTTTTTTTAAACTTTGATAAAAAATTCCAAGATTGGAATTTTTATTTAATTTAAAATCAAGATTTTAAATAAATAGGGGTAATAGAAAACTCGCTATAGCTTCGTATTGAAACCCCTGATTTTTTTGTCTTAAAATTTCTATAAATTAAGACACCCGTTAGCTTCAACGGTAATAAATTGTCCTATTTTACGGTAAATAGGAAACCACTTCTGTTGTCTTTTTATTGACAACCCTTCCACATGGAAGGTGAAGACGTTTTTTCTTTGATATAGCTTATTTTTGAAGAAACCGTTTTTCCTATTTCATATCATTATAAAAAGACTACCATGGCAAGAAAAACTTTCTGCGGTTTCTTCATTTAATATTATAAAAAAAATTTTTTTAAATGTCAAGAAAATTATAAAATTTTTAAAGAAAATTAATTATTATGTTATAATTTTATTAAAATTTAAAGGAAAGAATATGTGGACAGTTAATTTAAATCCTAAACAAGATACTTTTAGAAAAAATTATATTTTGTTATTATCTTGGAAAATTAATAATTCATGTTCTGAATTAAAACTTAATAAAAAAATTTCCATTTATGATTTAATTGAAAAAAATGATTTTAATAATGAAATTAAATTTCAAACTGATACAGAATTCGTTAAATTTTTAAAAAAACATTTCGAAGAAGTTGATGAATATTTATCTTTTCATATACCAAAATGGTTTTATGAATATAAAAAATTGTTTTATGATAATCCACATATTGAAAAGGTATTAGATAACATTCTTTATGAATTTTATGGTTTGTTTAATAAAGTAAATCTTCCAAAAGAAATTAATTATAATACTATAAATATTGTTATTGAATATATGGATTATTATTTAAGTGACTGTCTTATTGATAAACCGTTAAATTATGTCGAAAGTAGTTTGATTTATGAATTAAAACAATCTATTATAGCATTACTTTTATATTATAATGAAAATAAAACATTAGAAGGTTTTTATGAAGAATTTAAATTAATGGGAAATCCTATTGAAATCTATAATGAAACTTATAATATTAATATTATTAATATTTTAAATAAAATAACAAAAGATTAATTTTTACAAGATTTAGGATTAATTATAGAACAACCTTCAAATTTTTCTTTTTGTGGAATTAGATTATTTAAAATATCACTATTTTTATTATTTAAATTTAATATTGAAGGAACTGGATTTTCTTTTTGTTGTTTAAAATAATTTAAAATGTTTTTATCGCCTTTAATTAGTGTTATATTTTTATTTTTTACAATTAATACAGGAACTTCATTTATATTAAAATAATGTAAAAATGCTATTAAATTTTTATTATTTTTAATAGTAAATTTAGAATATTTAATACCAGTTTTATCTAAATATTTTTCAACTTTTTTGCAATGTGGACAAGTTAAAGAATAGATTAAATTATAATGTTGATTAAACTTTATATTGTTTTTTTGTATAGGGGTTAAAATAAATAATGCAATAGGAATTACTAATAAAGATAATATATAAGTTTTAAATTCTAATATTCCTAAATAAATTAAACTTAATATAATTGTTGTACATAAAGGACAGAAAACACCTTGAACTATTTCATATGAATAAATAGTTGCTTCAAATATAATTCCAGTTACTAATAATAATTTGTATAAATATTTTTTTTTTAATAAATTTAATACTAATAATGTTATAAAATATATAAAACCAGCAATTTCTAAATATATTTCAGGAAATTTTAATAAATTTTCTGCTAATTTACAACCTTCAAATGGACATGTATTTTGTGAAAAACCATAATATATAAATGATCCTATTAATATAAATATAGGTAATATGATACCTATAATTTTTTTATTTTTCATATTTTTCCTTTTACAATTGAATTAATATTCATATTTTAATAATTATTTATAAAAAAGTAAATATTAATAATATTTTTTTACTCTAGTTGAATACTTTGTTATTTTTAATAATCTAATTTATTTTTGTGTTTTATTTTTCTATTATATTTTTTTTTATTTTGAACAATTTTAGGTCTTGCATTAATTTCTCTTTTAGTAATAGCTAAAATTGAAAAATCTCTTTTTTTAATATTCATTTAAACTCCTTTTTAATTTTTTCTTTATCATTTTTTCATAATATTGTGTAATTCAAGATATTTTTTTCAAGTTTATATCCTAATATTTTTAAAACATTTTGAACTGATTGTTTTATGCCTATTTTATTTAACTTATAACATTATGATTTTTGAGTTTTTAAAAATCATAAAAATTTTTAATAGTGGTTTTTATATTTTTAAAATATTTTAATTTTAATGGTGGGGAAGGTGGGATTTGAACCCACACGTCTAAAAAACACTAGGTTCTAAGCCTAGCATGTCTACCACTTCCATCACTTCCCCTATTGGTCGGCTCTGCAGGATTTGAACCTACAACTTCGGGGTCGAAACCCGATATTTTATCCAATTAGACTAAGAGCCGAAATAAGTATTATTTTCATAAAAAATTGTTGTTTAATTTGGCTGGGGAAGCAGGATTCGAACCTGCGACATCCGGAGTCAAAGTCCGGTGTTCTACCAACTGAACTACTCCCCATTATTCAAAAAACTTTTATTAATATTATTTTTATGGCGAAGGGAGTGGGATTCGAACCCACGGATGATAGTTTTTGCTATCACCAACGGTTTTCAAGACCGCCGTCTTAAACCACTCGACCACCCCTTCATTCGTGAAGCTTGGGACAGGACTCGAATCTGCATAAAGTGGATTTGCAATCCACTGCCTAAACCATTTCAGCCACACAAGCTTAAATCATCAATGGTGGAGCGAAAGGGACTTGAACCCTTAATTTTGCCTTGCAAGGGCAATGTTTTACCTGTTAGACTATCGCCCCTAATTATGGCGGTGGAGGTGGGATTCGAACCCACGGGTGAAGGTTTTGCCTTCACCAATGCCTTAGCAGGGCACCGTCTTAAACCACTCGACCACCCCACCTTTATGGTAGCCCCGGGTGGATTCGAACCACCATTACCCGATTATCGGTCGGGCGTTCTAACCATTGAACTACGAGGCTATATAGATAACATATTCGCTATTACATTAATTTTGATAGTTAATATGTTAAATTAATCTTGAATTAGTAATTGCAATGGGGTGAGTGGTGGGAATTGAACCCACGACAATTAGGGTACAACCTAATGCTCTACCATTGAGCTACAATCACCATATGGAGCCGATGGAGGGACTTGAACCCACAATACCTGATTACAAGTCAGGCGTTTTACCAGTTAAACTACATCGGCATGGTCTGGATGGCAGGGCTCGAACCTGCGACCTCCTGGTCCCAAACCATGCGCTCTACCAAACTGAGCTACACCCAGATATATTAAATCTATATTTGTAATGGTGGACAGGGCAGGATTCGAACCTGCGAAGGCGAAAGCCAACGAGTTTACAGCCCGTCCCCTTTGACCAACTCGGGAACCTGTCCTTATTTTTAATTGTGGATTAAAATTATAATAAAAAATAAAGAAAAAGTCAAGTCTTTTTTAGAAAAATTTTAAAAATTTTTAATTTATTAAACCGTTTTGTTGTATTTTTTTATTTTTTTGTTTATATATGTAATCGATTAAATCATTTATTCTATGAATAGTTGATAATGTTTTATTTTCTATATATATATCAAATTCTTCTTCCAGATGCATAATAAATTCAATGGTATCCAAACTATCCATTTTTAAATCTGTTTGAAAATCACTTGTTTCTTCTATTAAACTTTTATCGATATTAAATTCTTTTATTAAAGTTTTCTGTATTTTTTCAAAAATTAAATCTTTTGAATACATTTAATTCCTTTTTAATAAAAATTATAAAAAAAAATAAAATTATTTTAAAAATAAATATTTATTTAATTTATTTGAATAATTATTATTTTCACCACTTTCTTTTAAATTTTTTATTTCATTAATAAAATATTCACTATTTACAACAGTGTTTAATGTTAATGCTATAATTTGTGCTTCTTCAAATCTTGGAAAATTACTTTCTTTATTTGTAATATAATAAGTATTAGTTAATAAAATATGTTTTAATTTATTTTTTAATATTTCAATATTTTTTAAATATTCTTTTTTTTCATTTACAAAATTTTTAAGTTCTTTTACTTTTTTTTCATTTTTTTCAATAGTTTCTTTTATTATTTTGCCTTCTTTTACAATGTTTTCTAATTGTTCTTGTAATTTTGATAATTTATTTTCGTTTTCTAATTTATTTCTTAATTCTTTATATTGTTCTTCTATTTTTTTTCTTTGTTTTTCTAATTCAGAAATTTCTTCTTTTATTTTTTTATTTTGTCGTTTTTCTTTTAAGACTTCTATTTTTTCTTTTATTTGATTTAGTTCTTCTTCAGATTTCTTAATTTCTTCATTTAAAAAAGTTATAGTTGTTTGTTGTTTTTCTATTTCTTTATCAACTTGAATATATTCTTTTTTTAATATTTCTTTTTTTTCTTTTAATTTTTTAATTGTTGATTGTAATTCTTCAATTTCTTTTTTTGTATTTGTTATTACAATACCATTTTGTTCTAACCATTGTAAATATAATAATTCAACTTTTTCTAATACTATAATATCATTCGGAATCAATTGTCCTAAATCATTTATATGTGTTTCATCTATATAAGTATCTTTTTTTCCAATATCTAAAATTAAACTTCCTAAAATTAAAAGATCTTTATTTAAATCTGTTAATTCTTTAATATTTATTAAATTTAAAGACTGTTTTAAAACTTCAAGATTTCTTTGTAATAATCCACCTTTATATGAAAATGATTTAAAAGCAGTTGCTGGAAGTTTAATTATATTATCAATATCATTTTTAATAAGTATATCATATATAAATAACATAAATTTATTTTTTATTTCTTTTCTAAAATTCAAAATTTCTTTTTTTAAATTTTTAAAATTAATTTCTTTTTTTAAACGAATATTTTGTTCTATTTCTTCTTTATTAACTTCGTTATTTATTTCAATAATATTAAAATTTTTAAATTTTTCAGAATATTTACCTTTAAATTTATAAACTTCATTTTCTTTAATTAATTCATTTAATTCATTAAAATTATTTTTTGGAAATAATAAAGCATTAATTGTTCCACTTTTATCTTCTAATTTTAATTCAAACCATTTATTGTTGTTCTTTTCTTTTATATTTTTAATTAAAACTTTTGCTATAATTACCATTTCTTTATCAGGCGTAATTTTTAATTTTGAAATCATTTTTATTCCTTTATTTATAATATTTTGATATAATTATATTATAATATCCTTTAAAAAGGAAAAAAATGTTAGATTATGAAATATTTCCACAAGAAATAGATTTTGTAAAAGAGTATGAAAAATATTTAAAAATTTTTTTTTGGAAAAAACCCGTATATAATAAAAAAATGTTAGAATATTTTAAAAAATTAAGTTATTTATATAGTAAATTACCACAGTATGAATCTTTAAGTCGTTTAGTCGCAAATGATAATCCTATGTGGCAAAAAAGTTTTGAAGAAAAAATAGCAGATACTAAAAATCAAATAAAACAAATACAAAAAAATATAAAAAAATTTGATTATAAAAAAGATAAATGGTTTTATAAAAGAAAATTAAAAAAATATATGGAATAATATTAATATTTTTCTTCTTTTATTACTTTTTTGTGAAAATACTCTGGTTAAATACAAAACATCTGCAGGGAATAAATCTTTTTAAAAGAAAAGCCCTGCAGTAAGGATAAAATATTTAGTGGAAAATTTATTACTCCTTTATTTTATAAGATTTCATTTTAAAAAATTTTTTTTTAAAATAATTTTAAAAAGGAATAAATAATGAATAAATTAAGTTTTTTAAAAAAAAATAAAAAATATATAAATTTAGATAAAAAACAACAATTTAAAATAAAAATGGAAAATTTAGTAAATAATATGTTGATTATAGGAAATCCTGGAAATGGTATCAATAATTTATTATATAATTTATTAAAAAATTTTTTTGTAAATGAATATAGTGTTTTAATGTTTAATGTTATGAATAGATTTAATTTTAAAGATATTCAAAATATTATTATAGAAAATAAATATTTAAAAGATTTTCGTGAAGAAAAACATCCAGAAAATATTATAAATAATGAAGTAGCATTTCTTAATACTTTAAATGGTAAATGTAATTTTTATATTTCATTAAATGATATTTCAAAACAAACATTATATAATATAATTAATCTAATTTATTATAAAAGATATAATAAATATTTAAAAAATAAATATTTTTATAATTTAATGTTTAAAAATTCTTTTAATAATAAAGAAATATTAAATTTAAAATTTGATAATGAAATTGACGCAATATTGAATGAAATAAAAAACCTTCCATATTTTATTTCAGATATCACAATGAAAAAAGATCTATTACATTTTATTAAAAATAAGAAAGATATAATCTTATATGTAAAAGAACAATTTGAAGTAAATTTACTTCATGAATTAATATCTAATTATTATTTTAATAATTATATATTGATAACAGTAGATAATAATCAGCCAATTTTTGAAAATAAATATGAAGCTAATAAATTTGTAAAATATATCAATATTAAACAAGAAATTCCAGAATATTTATCTTTAAGAGATTATAAATATACAATAGTTTGCAATAATATAGAAGATGAAATTACAAGAAATATTTTCTTTAATTATGGAATATTTAGGGAATTTATTGCAAAAGATTTATCTATTAAAGAATGTTTAATAGGTATTAGAAATTCTAATGAAATACAAAAATACAAAATAAATTTACCTTATTATCAATTTGTTGATTTTTTTGAAAAAATAAATAATAATAAAACAGGAAATTCTGGTGGTGATAATATTAATAAAAGTAATTAAAAAATGTAATACACAGTAAAAACAATAAAAATTTATTCTAAAAGTTCTTTTTTATTAATTATATATTTAATATAAAATTCTAACCATTTAATTTTTTTATTTTCTTCATTAATAAATTGATTTTCAATTATATCGCATACAAGATATTTATCAGATAATATAGGATATTTTCCTTTTTTTATAGCATTCCATCCAACTATTCTAATACCACCTTCTGTTCTTAAAGATAAATGATTTGATTCTTTTCCGAATTTTTTAAGGTCATAATAATTTCCAATATCATAAGCTATTAATGGTGGAGTATTGGAAGCACCAAAAGGCTCTAAAATTTCAAGTGCTTTTTTTAATTCTTTTAATACTAATTTACTGTCTTCCTTATTTTCTGGCATTTCAATTATATCATAAATTTCAATTTCAATAGTTTTTTGTAATTCTGCACTTATTTCTTCAAATAAACTTTTAAAATTTTCAAAATTTTCTTCTTTTATTGTAAATCCTGCAGCCATTTTATGTCCACCACCAGCAACAAGTAATCCTTTTTCTTTTGCTTTTTTTATAAATAAAGTATAATCGAACCATTCAGTACTTCTTCCACTTCCTTTTAATTTTCCAGTTTTTACCAATACTTCCAAATACCCATTTTTATAAAGTTTTGTTTTAAATATGTTTTTGTTATTTGGATTTTCTATATCATATTTAAATTCTTTTAATAAAGCTTCTTTTTGTTTATTGGTTATTATTGGATTATCATAAAGTTTATTTATATCTTCTATTTTATCTTTAAAATTAATATTGACAATATTAGTATTAATTGTTAGTTGACTAGTATGTATATTTCTTAATTGTTCTTTTGTATAAATATTTCCTTCTGGTGTTATATAATATTCTAAAATTTCATAGCCAAATATTACAACAGGAACAGAATAATCTTCAACTATCCTTGAAGCAGCAATACCAACAATCGCGGAATTAAAATTATTTTGTATATTTTCAGGTTTAATAACTATTCCAGTTATGTTTTCTTTATCAATATTTTCTAATTGTTGTTCAACAGTTTGTTGAATAGATTTTTGTTCTTCTTTTCTTTTTTCATTAAAACGAATTAATTTTTCAACAATTAAATCAAGTTTATCCTCATCTTCTTCTATAAATAATTGTAATGCTAAATTAGCATATCCTTCTCTTCCAGCACTGTTTATTAAAGGTGCTATTTTAAAACCGATATCTTGTGTTGTAATTTTACCTTCTTCTATTTCTAATGCTTTGATAAGTTTTTTCAACCCTTTATTATATATTATTTTTTTAGTTCCTTCAGCAACAAAAATTCTATTATCGCCTAATAAAGGAACTACATCAGCAACAGTTCCTATTGCTAATATAGGCATATATTTATCAGTTGTTAATTTAGGATCAATAGCTCTTGCTATATTAAATGCAACACCTGCACCACATATGTCTTTATATTTATATTTATTATCCGATCTTTGTGCATTAATAACTGCGTCTGCATTAGGAATATCTCCTTGAAGTGCATGATGATCTGTTATTATAATTGTCATCCCTAATTCTTTTGCTTTATTAACTGCAGGAAAAGCAACTATTCCATTGTCAACAGTTATTATAAAGTCTTTGCCTATATTATATAAATATTCAACAATTTGTGGTGTAATACCATATCCTTCACTTCTTTCGGGAATATATATATCAATTTTAAAATTAAATTTATCTTTAAAAAAATCGTATAAAATAGCACTTGAAGTTATTCCATCTGTATCATAGTCACCAACAATAACCATTTTATTCATTTCTTTCTTTTTTATTTTTTGTAATATTAATTCAACTGCTTTTTTCATATCGGGCATATTAAACGGATTATCCATTTTATCAATAGTTGGATTTATGTATTCTTTAATATTTATAAAATAATCTTGATTATCATATATATATCCTAGTTTATTTTTAACAATATATCTTAATACTAATGGATGAAAATTATATTTTCTTTTTAATTTTAAAATTTCCATATTTTGATTTTTATCTAATTTTAAAAGTTTGAATTTTCTTTTTTGCATTTATATCCTTATTTTTATATTTATTTTAAAATATTAACAAATTTTTACAAAGAAATTAAAAAAAATTAAGTTTTTTTTAAGTTTAATTTGTTATAATAGAATAAAAAAGGATAATTATGAGTCCATATATGAAATTAATATTTGGTCCTATGTTTGATGAACATTTTATAGGATTTAATGTAAAAGAAACAGTGTCTTTACCAAGCGAAATACTTTTAAAAATAAAAAAAATAAATAGTATTCTTAGAAAATTGGGAACAATTGGAAATTATTTTTATTCTACTGTTGGAGTTCGTATAAAAAAACCATGGCATACATATATGAATGCTTCTCCAGAAGAAGCTTATAAAGTAAAAAAGATGCAACAATTATTAAAAGAAGCGGAAAAAGAAGCCGAAAAAATAGGTTATAAAATGGGTTTAAATAATTATGTTAAATTAAAAAATATATTATATGCTTATAAAGTATTTATTATGGAACTTGAATATCAAACAATTTATCTTGAAGAAAACAAAAAATTACTTAATGAATATATGGATTACAATTATATGGAAAATTTTGGCACAGGAGAACTTTTATGCAGAAATTAAATCAACAAAACAAAATATATTTAAATAATTTACCAGAAATTTATGAATTCCCAAATGGAAGTATATTAGTTATTAATGATTATAAAAATAATCAAATTGTTGAAAAAAAATATATATATGTAACTTCGAATGAAATAGGACATATCTTTTATTCAATTAATGAAGGTATTATAGTTTATTATGATGAATTGCTAGAAAAATACAATAAAAATAATATTAACAAAATTATTAAAGAAACTGGAATTAAACCTTATGTTATAATTCCAGAAGCTAAAGATTTATTAAAGAACTATTTAAATGGTATAGTTATTTATAATATAATTTTACTTGAAGAACCTTTTATACATGAAAGGACAATTAAAATTAATATTAAAGTTATTGAATTAATTAATAAAATGTTAAAAACTTTTAATTAATTTATATTTTTTCGTTTTTTGTTTATATTGTTTATTTATTCGCCTATATTCTTTTCTAACATATTTTAAAACATTATTAATATTCATAATTTTATCATTAGAATATATTTCAGGTAAAAAAGGTAAATGATAAGTGTTTGAATATTTTTTTTATAAAATTAATTTTTTTATAATTCTTCAATCTCGTTATCATTGATTTCTTTAATTTCTTTAATATTATTATATTTTTCTTTTATTTTATCTATGTTATCCGTTTGGATTAATTTAATTTTATTATTACTAAGTTTTATAATATAGAATTTTTTATATGTTTTATTAATAAGTTCTTTTATTTCGTGATAAGAAAGTGAATTTGTATTTTCACTTGGTATATATTCTATATATTCTAACCCATCATATGAACCTATATAAATTATTTCATTTGGACAAATTTCTTCTATTTCTAAATCAGTATTTATTATTGGAAAAATTATATGATCAATGTTTTTTAAATAATATTGTAATATTTCAATAAGTTCTTTTTCTTTTTTACTTTTTAGATTATTTATATTAATTTTTAAAATAATTTCTTCTATTTTATCTAAATTAATTTCTTTTTTTATAATCTTTTTTAAAATATCAGTAATATTATTTACTTCATATTTTTCTAACCATTGAATTAATTTAGGATAAATAGCTAATTTTTTATATCCACAAGTATAAATACCACAACCATAATTTGTTGCATAAATTAATTTAATTGTTTTATTTTTTTTATTCATATTTACTCCTTTTTAATTTAAATAATAATAAATAATTATAACATAAAATAGAAAAAAATATCAAGCTTTATTATAAAAATTTAAAAATTTTTATTTATAAAATTTTCTAAATCTTTTTTAGATAATGAAGGATTTGTCAATGTTTTATTTTTAGCTATTTTATTAAGTTTTTCATAATTTTTTATTAAAAATTCTTTAAGTTTTTTATTATTACAAATAATAAAATAATTACTTTGTAATGAATATTTTTCTATATTTTTGTCAATTACTTTTCCAGCATGTCCTCCAACTCTTCTTATAACAAAATTTGCTTTTTCTTTATCTTTTGTATATTGTAATTTTATGTTATTAATTATTTGGTTATTTTCTTTAGTTTTTGTATATTTATTAAAAGGTTTATATTTTCCAAAATGAATACAATATGTATTTATAATTTTCTTTTTTTCATTGAGGTAAAAAATATCTTCTGGTAAATTAAAATAATTTTTAATATAAATATCTTTTTTATCTAATTTCTTTTTATATCTATTTGATATAAATGTTTTAGATAAAATAAATATAACTTCATTAGTTATTTCAAATGCTTTAAAAATAAAATCAAAAGCTAGTTTTGCATTTTTACCATAAGGTGGATTTCCAATAATTAAAATTTTTTTATTTTTAATATTTACATAATCATTAATATTTAAACTTAAAAAATCTTTTTTTATAATATTTTTATGTTCAGGTAATATATCAAAACCTATTATAGTTTTATTTGGAAATTCTTTTTTTAAAATTTCGATAAATCTTCCGTCACCAGCAGATGGTTCTATAATAATATCAAAATTTTGAATAAATAATTTATATTTGTTAATAATAAATTTAATATTATTAATAGAAGTATAATATTTATCTAATTCTTTATGCATTTTTATTTCTTTTATAATTTTTAAAATAACCATATATTGAAATAAGTAACCACATAGTTTCAATACAGAAAGCAGATAAATTAAAAGCATCAAAAATTAACGATAAAATTATAAAAAAAGAACCAATTCCATTTAATATATAATAATTTTTTGTATTATTAAATTTAGGTTCATATTGTGCATAAAAATAAGCAAAAGTTATTGCTAAAACTCCTAATAATCCGATTATTTTAAACATATTATTTCCTTTATATTTTTTTGACACATTTTTCCACATTTAAATTATACTAATATTGATTACTAACATAACTGTTAAAAAAACTTTGGTTTTAAAACGATAGGTACAGATATATAACTTGTCTTATATCATTTATATCCAAAGTTTGTTGTAACTCTACAAATAAATAATATTCTATTTAATTTGTATTTATATACTTTATGTTTATATTATATCAAAAATTATTGTAATATATATTAAAAAAATAAAATTTTTAAAATTTATGTTATAATAATAAAAAAAAGGAAAAAAAATGATAGGTATAGATGAAGCTGGAAGAGGAAGTCTTGCAGGAAGTATGTATTTAGTCGGTGTTAAAATTTTGGATAATAAAATAATTCAAAATTGTTTTTTATTAAAAGATTCAAAAAAATTAACTAAAAATCAAAGAAATAAAATTTTTAAATATTTAAAAGAAAACAAAAATATGTTGGATGTTAAAATATTAAAATTTTCTGCAGATAAAATAGATTTAAAAGGTTTATCAGACATTTATAAGGAAGGATTAGAAAAAATATATAGATATTTTAAAAATAAATATCCAAATGAAACAATATTATTTGATGGAAATACAATTTATGGTTTAAAATTAGATATTAAAACTACAACAAAAGCAGAAGATAAATATAAAGAAGTTGCAATAGCAAGTATTATAGCTAAGGTAATACGAGATCAAGAAATAGAAGAAATAGCTAAAAAATATCCAGAATATTTATGGGAAAAGCATAACGGTTATCCACAAAATATTCATAAACAAAAAATTAAAGAATTAGGATATATTGAAGGAATACATAGAAAAAGCTGGAAAATTTAATTTATAAAAAATTTGTATGTATTATACATAAAAAGTTTTTATTTTTAATATATTTATTAATTTCTTGCAAAAAATACCCCGACTAAATGCGAAGCATTAGTTGTGGATGAATTTGCAAAACAGTTAAAATATTTGTTATAATAACAAAAAAAAATTCTAATAAAGGAAAACTTTGTATTTAACCGCAAACTGCAGGATAAAAACGAAAAATAAAATCAAACTGCAAAAGAATTAAAAGAAGACTGTATCAGTCCGCAATCGGAAAGTTAATCAACGCCGATGTAAACGGAGCTTTAAATA
>Ga0256836_1000455_pt1 | contig 21703 bp, 20 predicted proteins | sample 4561380metaG_FD_185974 | JGI IMG/M metagenome (GOLD analysis project Ga0256836, IMG submission 185974) | Hydrothermal vent microbial communities from Guaymas Basin, Mexico - 4561-380 | ecosystem: Environmental > Aquatic > Marine > Hydrothermal vents | place: Mexico: Guaymas Basin | collected...
GCAGACGACTCAGCCCGCTAAAGCCCATCACCTGTGACTCTGTTACTCCCGCAATAAAAAACAGAGCTATAAGCCCGCCAAAGACCAAAGAGTAGACCAAAAACCATTTTGCACGAATGGACTCTTTAAGATCCAGATAGGCTATTAAGTATAAATTTTTCATCTACATCCTCTCATCAGAAACTATTTTTCCCAAATCCATATAGATTTGACGGTTTATAAGATCTTTTACCTCTTCAAGGCGGTGTGTTACAAAAAGCAGTACCTTTTGCTCCTCATTATCTTTTAAAAGTCTGTAAAAATCATCTCTTGCCTTTGGATCAAGATTAGCCGTTGGCTCATCATAGATAAGAATATCGCTCTCTTTTGCCAAAGAGATGGCAATCAAAAGCTTTTGTTTCATACCCCCACTGAGTTTGAAAAAAGATTTGTTCATATTAGAAGAGATATCAAGTTTCATCTCGTTTGCATAGTGTTTTATAAGCTCTTTATCTACAGCAGCACTCACTGAGATGTACTGCAGAAGCTCATCAATACTCAGCTTTATAGGTGGTGGAAGCTGTGGTACAAAACTTATGTGTTTTAGCACCTCAACCCTTTGCTTTACAGGGTTAAGATGTTCTATGAGCACCTCTCCACTCTCAGGATGATAGTAGCCCATAATGGAACGAATAAGTGTTGTCTTTCCTGCTCCGTTTGCACCCATCAGTGCAATCGATTCACCCTTTTTAAAACTACAACTCACATTATCCAAAGAGAGTGTAGAGCCAAATCTTTTCGTTACGTTTTTTACTTCTATCATAGCTATACCAAACTTTTGAGTCGAAAGTCAAAATTAAGGGCATCTTCATGACAGACATCTATACAGCGACCACACATCGTGCACTCGGCACCCGTGATATATTCACGTGTTATACCCTCTTCTTCACGCTGTTTGTCATATTTTGCTTTTGTAATCTCTAGTACCTGGTTCTCAAAACATACATCATGACAGACCATACAGTGGTCACAGTTGTCATTCCACTCAACACGTAGTGCAGAGATTGGACCCAGCATGCCGTAAGTCGTACCAATAGGGCAGATATAACGACACCATGCTCGGCGTGAGAAGAAAACCTCAAAAGCAAGTACAACGACAACCCAGATAAGTGCCAGTGACCAGCCATAAGTAATAGCACGTGAGAGAATCCCAACTACATTAATCGTCTCAAATACAAGATATCCGCTTGTAGCAGAGAGTGCTAGAAAGATAGCCCAAAAGAGATAGCGAACACGGTGGTCAAACTTTCTCTCTTTAATGATTTTTTTATGCACTAACGTATCATGCCACTTCTCCCCTATTTCAGACAAAATACCATATGGACATACCCAGGCACAATAGGTTCTGCCACCAACTATAAGATAAAAGATAACTATGGTACTCACCCCAATGATTATATTAATGTGAAGATGATGTTCTGCCATAAACATCTCCAAAGCGGTAAAAGGGTCAATAAGGTGAAAACCCAAAAAGCGTGAGCCATTGAGTGTACCTTCAAGTGTTTGAATATCAATGGCAAAAGATAGGAAAAAGAGCAGATGAATAGCAATAACGAGTATCCACCGCTTCATACGATAGCTAAAGATTGTTTTGCCATCTTTTGTTTTATTGAAAAATGTGGACCAGAAGGTTGTTCTTCGTATGGTTTCTCTATTGTTATACTTATCCATGTTCTTTTCCTGTTATGCTGTTTCGTTTAGTTTTTAAGTGCCTCAGCACGAGCTGGGAACTCACCTATCTCATCTGCAAAGCGTCTTAGGTCATCTTTTGTCATATGGATTAAAAGCCCTTTCATAACCATATTCTCTTTACGTCCCGATTTAAAATCTTCCAGTTTTTTATAGATTGCATCAGCACTCTGTCCAAAGAGTTTTGGTCCCATCAGTTTTTTACCATACTGCATACCACTACCGTCAACACCGTGACATGATGCACATTTGCTCTTATACTCATCACTTACTTTAAAGCCACCGATATTTCCGGCTTTCTCACGCAACGCACTCAGCTCTTCATCCTCTTTTTCTCTGTCACTCTTCTCTTGTGGTGTAGCAACTGATGATGCACTCCTATCACCTAAGTCAGCGATGACCTTTCCATGTTCTCCCCCATTATATGCACCACCATTCATGGCGACCCATCCCATAAGACCAAAAATTATCAGTGTCAAGATACCTACAATTATATTTTTCATTATTTGTTCCTCATTGCTTTAATTTCTTTGTTGAAGCTGTAAATCTCTTCTGCCATACTTTTTATCTCACTGTCACTCATCCGATTAATTAAATCTTTCATCAAAGGGTTTGATTTTTCACCGCTTTTAAACTCTTTAATTTTGGCATAGATATAATCAGAATCTCTATCTAAAAGAGACGGCCCTATAATTCCATTCGCATAATCATTATGACAAGGAGAGCATTTAATTATAAAGTTTTTACTCAATTTTCTAACAAGCATACCGACTTGAACCTCTTCATAAGGAGAGCGTACATGCATATTTGCATCAATAGCCGTTCTTGGACGTACTCTTACAGAGGCATCTTTGTTTGCTGGTTGCGCATTTTGATCATACTCACTCTTCTCCCCATAGTCATAATAGTAGGAGTTTCCATCTGTATTTTTGCCTTTTTTTTGCTCTACTTTAATCGCGTGAGCATTACTGTTTTGAACTATCTCAATCTTTGGAGTAGTTTGGCCTAACTCTTTGGCTTTTTCTTTTTGCGACCTCTCTTGTGAGCTGTCACTACAAGCACTCAGTCCAAAAAGCAATACAACCGATGATGCCAAATATAACTGTTTCATTCTCATCTCCTATGCCTTTTTGTTGTAGTACTCATCATATGTTACTCTTGGTTTTATGACTATTGACGGGGTACTTGTCGGACATATCTCTTCACAGGCGCCACAACCGATACACCCATCATAAATCTCTGGTCTCTCCCCGCCACCACTGTCTCGTACCATTGAAATAGCACTCAAAGGGTTGGGAATAGGACAAATATCTGCACACAGTGTACATGATTTGCCCTCATAACCACTCATACGCTCTAAAAGTTGCAACTCTAACTCTGTAACATTACGTACAGACTCAGTAAACTCTTTCATAGGCTCAAGATAATCATCAGGCACAGGTGTATTACTTATAGCCAAACACTGATCTGGAAACTCTAATACGGCCACACCCATATGAATATCTTCTGCTTTCTCACAGCTGTGATCAAGCGCTCCACTTGGACATGCCAAAACACATGGAACGGCATTACAAGCATAACAGCCTCTCTCAATCGGATCGATATAGGGCGTTCCTACTCCATGTCCCATAGCGATATCAGAGAGTTTTATAGAGTGATAAGGACACACCTGCAGACACTGCCCACACTTGATACAAAGGGCTAAAAAATCTTTTTCTGCCACTGCTCCTGGAGGGCGTAAACGGTTTTCTGCTTGCAATGCATAAGGGCTAAAAACAACTCCGCCACCTAAAACAAGTCCCAATATTCCCAAAGTAGAGTACTTTATAAACTCTCTTCTATCAGTTTTTACTTTTTTAGCCATTTTATTTCCCCTCTTTAAAATATTTTACTCACGCGTGGCTGATCATCTTCCATCAAAAACATCGGCTTTGTAAATGGTGCCAACTTTGCTAAAAAATTGAGCAAAGAGATTACGGGTGAACCATAAAAAAACTTTACATCGCTGTCATACATCCAGAGCTGATCTGCATACTGATAAACCTTATGCGGTGTATCACCAATGCCATCATTGTCTCTGTCAAACCCTTCATAATTATCCCAATAGTTGAGTCTTATCTCATTCTCATTGGTTTTTGAACCTCTGCTGTCATTAACAACATCTTCTATATTTCCAGCAATGATATTGTTTTTAATAACATTGTTTTCACTGAGTGAGTGAAAATGCATTGCTTCGGAGTTATAAAGAATCTTGTTTCCTTCTATCCAGTTATGTGTATCTGGCTCAAAAGGGCTTCTGTCTATATAGAGTCCCTGTGCGCAATAGAGTACGGTGTTGTCTTTAATGGTAAAGTTTGAAACATCTTTGAGGCCTATGCCCATTCCTGTCGCACCCTGTGAACTTTTAATAACATTTCCTACTGCTATCGTGTCTTGAGAATACATAAAAAATATTCCTACCGAGTTGAGCTCATATGTATTGTTTTTAACCAAATTTTTTCCTGCATACATAAAATGCAAGGAGTATCTGTTATTTTTACCATAGTTCTCAACTATCTCATTTCCATGTGAGTACCACACAACCATATCTCTTGAATTAATCAAAGAGTTTGCTTTAATAATGTTGTCATTGGAATACCATAAGCGAAGCCCATCCCCACGCAGTCCAAGTTCTACATCTTTTGAAGAGATATGATTGTGTGCTACTATGGAGTTATGAACCATCTGCATATCTATTCCAAAGAGACAATCTTTAATTACACAATTACTTATCTCACACTGTGAAGCATCATTTAGAGTAATTGCTGCATCAATATTTTCATGACGATCACCACTGTTGATTATCGTCAAATTCTTAAGCGTCACATAGGAACTGCTTACTTTAACAACCGTTCCTTCTCCTAAACCATCAATGATAACACCATCACCTACACCTATGATAGAGAGTGGCTTATCGATATGAATAGAACCTTTATAGGTACCTGCCGGTAACTTTAAAATAGATCCAGCAGGTGCTCTATCAATAGCATCTTGCAGTATATTGGCACCAAAAAGCGTCACTGTTGACAATAGAACCAAAATAGCAAGAGCTTTTTTTTTCATTACTACTGCTCTTTTTGTTCTTCCATCTCTTTAAAGGCTTTTTGTTTTGCAAAAAAGGCCAAGAGACTTAAAATACTCACTGCAACAAGCATATAAAAACCTATGGTAGGATATGAGTGCGTTGTAAACTGTGCAATCTTTCCATCACCAAAAACTGTTGGCATGAACGGTTTTATTTTAAATGCTCCCCAGTCATGCAAGTTATGTCCAAACCAATAGAGCCAATAAGAGTAATCAGCAATGAAGATAAGTGGCAGTGCTGCTGGAATGAGCATAATATAGTTAAAAATCTTTTTATCATAAAAGATAAACAAGATAATACCAAGAGTAAGCAATAGCATCGCATAAGGTCCAATGGCACGTTCGAAATGACCACCGACCCACATAGGGTCCATCCCTACATAGTGATTGATTGTATTCATTTCATGAACTTCACCGCTGTAGCCATCAAAATGAAAATATACCGGTATACCTTCTGGAAATGCTTCTTTTGGATAGTTTGGAGCTTCTAAAGATACTGCCCAAATAGGGAGTGATGCAACACCTATTTCAGATGAGCTTTCTATCATCTTATCAAGATCATTATGAGCCTCTTTTGGTGTTGTTACACTCTTGTATCTTCCTTTGTTATAAAGATTCCAAACTACTTTACTTACAGAAGAGATCTCTGCCTCTTTTCCTGCATCTATCTTGTTGAGAGTACCATGAAATGCAAGCATTGGTAACGTAAATGAGAATGTTAAAATAAGCAGTGCCAGTGTGGCGAATATCTTAGCTTTAAGTAAACTAGGGTGACGAGTCTTCATCGTTTTTCCTTCTATAAACTCTGTTTTTATAATCAATACTAAACTTAATTATAGTCTTATATTATTGTATCTGATTCCTGTGTGAAAAATAATGATATATATCAATTTATAATAAGAAGGGAGGGAGGAGGACCCTCCCAAAATATCGAAAGATATGTGAGTTTTAGAACAAGTTGGCATTTTCATCGACCCATTTAAGGTATTCGATGATATTTTTAACTTCTTCTTCATTCATGTGTTGATTAGGCATTTTAAGATTGAAGTAATCAATCATACTTTTTACATACGGGTCATTATATTTACTAGCAGGATCCATGATAAAATCTTTTACCCATTTCTCTGCATTTTCATGTCTTTGTAAAACACCCGTTAAGTCTGGACCAGATGACACTTTACCGATGACGTGACATCCGCCACATCCACCTTCACCAAATGCTCTCTCACCTGCTGCAGCTGCATCAGACTGAGGAGTTGCAACTTTTCTTACAAGAAGATCTTTTGCTCTAATTCCAACATCGGCAGTTTTAACCATATATTGCCAAATCATATTTTCAAAAAGAATCGCTTTTTCATAATCTCCGGCTTTTACAGCTTCATCTGCTTTTTTCTTCTGTTCAGGAATTTTTCCATACTGATCAAGTGCATCTTCAACAAGTGCTTTTACAGTTGGATATTTCTCATAATGGTTCTCTTTTAAGAACTTCACAACAGATTGAATAACCGCATCAGTTGCAGCATTTACAGCAACAGTTTTGTCATATTCAGCTTTTAACTCTTCTTTAGACATTTTTTTCATTTTGAGTTTTTGGGCACTAACATATTTTTTGTTAGGATCTTTAACCATCAAATAACCCATCATCTCTAAGTGAAGTGCAGAACAGAACTCTGTACAGTAGTAAGGGAAAACCCCTTCAATATCTGCTTTAAATTTCAACTCAGTTGTTTCACCTGGCTCTAATGATGCATGAATATCAAAATGATCCACTGTAAAACCGTGTGTCTCATCCTGTGCACGCTCAAGGTTTGTCAGGTAAATTGTTACTGTATCACCTTTGTTAACTGTAATTCTTTCAGGGTTGATGTGTGAGCGAACAAGTGTTGCATAAACATAAACATTTTTCCCTTTTCTTACAATTCTCTCTTGACCTGCTAAAGTTTTACCAACATGCGGCTTACCAGTTTTTGAGTTTGTACCCATTTTATAACGAACTGCAGGATGCAGTTTACTTGCTCTAATTGCTACAGCCTGGTGAGGTTCACCTAAAGGAAGAGGCATATCAACAAGAAGATCCATTTTTTTACCGCTTACATCAATCAACTGGTGATTTTGTGGATGCAATGGTCCAACAGGGTCGAATCTGTCAATTGCAAGTTTGTTTAAAGAGATAATATACTTACCTTGAGGATCAGCAGATTTACCCTCCATACCACAAAGGTGTCCAACGTTATAGTGAACATTCTCTTTATCTAAAACTTTAAGCGTTTTATAGTTCCATTTTACGATTTGACTATCAACATAGAGTGAAGTATAAATCTCACCATCTACATTTGAGTACTGGTTATGCAGTGGCCCAAGTCCAAGCTCCACTTGACCGTGAAGTGATTTTTTCATATCCAAGATAGGAATTCCGTATGGATCTTTTCCGACATACTCTTTGTTTTTAATGAGTTTTTTGATTTTACTCCATTTATAAACAGAAGCGTGTGTGTCAAGCTTACCACAAACTGTAATGTATTCACCATCAGGAGAAACATCTACACCGTGCGGTGATTTTGGTTCCGGAATTAAGAAAAGACAGTTATTTTTAACTGCAACGTCCATCGGAATAACTTTAATTCCATTGATCATTTTGTAGTTTTTCTTATTTTTAGCAAGTTTTGCTAATTTTTGCCAATTATATACATGCAAAAAGTCAGTATCGTTTCTTGAACAACCTGCTTCAAACGGAGGCATACCTACTTCGATACCACCTGTGTACATTTCCGTATTAAATGAGTTTGTAAAGCCCCAACCATAAGAAGCCCCTTTACCTGCATCACTTAAATCCTGCATATATGGAGGCAGTTCAAGAACAAAAGACTCTTTTGGTTTGATACGACCGATTTTTGGATCAAATTTCCAAAGTGTCACACCACCACGATATGTCTCTTTGTACTCTTCGATTGGGTGGTAGTTATTATCAAAAGGTGCAGCATATTGACACGCTTCGATGATATACTCAGAGTTTGGCGTAAAGAACGACCCACCATGCTCTGATTTAAAAACAGGATTAACAACAATCTGTTTTGTCTCAAAGTCATGAAGATCAATTACCGCGATACGTGGATTTGCTTTATCATTGATAACAAGCCATTTCCCATCATATTTTCCATCTTTTTCAGATAGACCTGGGTGGTGTGTATCTCCCCAGTTTATCTCACGCCCACGAATATTTCCCTGACGTAAAATCTTTTTAGAATCTTCATCATAACCATACCCCTGCCATGGTTCTGGCGTAAATACAGCGATGTACTTTAAAATTCTCATTGTCGGAACACCGTAAACAATCATCTGTCCACTCTGTCCCCCTGAACTAAATACGATAAACTCATCTCTCCCACCTGTTGGGTTGTAAGTCTTCGCAGCACGGATAACATCTACCTCTGTTAACCCTCTCTCCTTCATCACTTTTTGCAGTTCTCCACCAACTGTTGCAGATGCAACTGTAGCTGTTAGCGAAACCCCTATCATAAGCGATGTCAGTTTATTTATATAACTAGACATTGTCTTTCTCCTTCATCTCATCATTTTTAGAGTATTTTCCCCAAATGATACGAACATAGTAATACAAAAAAGGAGAGAAAAATTTGACTCAGGTCAAAATAGATTAATCTTTGTTATTGAATGTTTTTATATTTTCTTTGAGTTTATGCAGCTTTTGAATGGATGTTGTAAGTTCATCAAGAGCTTCTATGAGGATATCTTCTTTTTTTATCATCTCTTTGTCATAGAAACGATCATTATCAACACTGCTCATAAAATCCAGTAACTCCTCAATTCGCTTCTCTATCTCTTCTAGTGAATCTGAAGCCCTTTCTATGGCAAGGCTTGAATTATCAATAGAGATATCTATCTTCTCTACAAGTGTATTGAAATTCTCTACAGCGGCATCTATCTCCTGGTCGTGAGAGACTTTTTCTATCGGTTCTATTCCTTTAACGGATTTTTGCCTTACTATACTTTTTGATCTCTGCAGAAAACGTTGTATAAAAGCAATAATATATTTTAACTGTGTAAAGAAGTAAATCAGTAGAAGAAGAAGAGCAATGTAGAGAGCAATATGTACAACTTTGCTTAAATAGTTAAATCGTTCAAACTCTTCTTTGTAAAGATCTATTAAAGTGTCAAAAGCCTCTATCAAGTGAACATTGGCATCATATATTTCTGTTACAAGCTCTTTAAGTGCCATATTGGTGTATGCATTACTGTTTATCTTGTTAAGATCACGAAATTTTTGTACTAAAAGGTAAAAATTGTTCCACTCTTTTATTATCTCGTGATGCTGCTTTTGAATATCTACAGAGAAGATCTCATCTAATATATCCTCTCTTTGTTCCATATTTTTAACAAAACTCCTAATAGCATCATCAAGCATTTTTGTAGAGTGTTCTCCATTGTTATACATATAAAAGATATTTTTTGAGATCTCCTGGGTGAAAGCTTTTTGTTCATTAATGACTTTTAGCTGCTTTGTATAGCGTTCATTCTCCATAGAAGCATACTTGGAAAAGTAAGCCAAAAGCAGTGCCACTATAAAAATAATTCCGGCTAAAAGTTTTATCTTAGTCATCTAGCTTATCCTTATATATTTCACGAAGTGCCTCTTGCTCTTTAACTATCACCTCTCCATGTATTATATCAATAATCCCATTACGCTTTAGCCTTTTTAAGACGCGTGAGAGTGTTGCGGGTTGAATATGCAACATCAAGGCAATGTCATGACGCTTTAACTTGTTAAACATCTCCAAGTCATCACAAAGCATCATACTAACCTTTGATACGGCATCAAAAATAAACTCTCTGTTTATCAGTGATTGAAGCTGTTGCGAACGTTTGAGTATCTCCGATGTCAATGCAGTACAAAGCAGGTTTTTATCCAAAAAGCACTCTTTGAACTTTTTATAGTTTATCTTTAAAACTTGAGCATCTTCTATTATCTCAACGTTCGAGTAGGCATAAAGAGCCGAGCTTTTTAGATCTGAAAGCTCTGATATTAAAGAGTCTTCATAAATATAGTACAAAAAGATCTCGTTTTCATGTTTGTCTATTTTGTAAGCACGAGCCAAACCGGTAACTAAAAAAAGCAGCTCCGAAGATGTAGAGTTTTCATAGTGAAGTATAAAACCCTCTTCATAGTTATGCAACGTTGAGATACTTACAAGAAGATCTAAATCTTTTTCTTCTAAAGATTGAAAAAAAATTTGTGATTGTATGAGATCTTTTAAAGTTTGCATCTATCTCGTGTTATGTCAAAACGAAAAAGCTCTTTTTTGCTTTTAGCACTTTTATAGATGTAGCGGGTATTTATTCCGGCAGATAAAAATTTCTCTGAAGATTGACATACACCCTCTGTTATCGCTCTTTGCATACGAGAGTGATCTTCTTTGATAATCTCTGCATCACTTTTTGAAGGCACATTAAGCTCAAATGTATATATAAGAAATGCATTATCACTTTTCACATTAACAAGCCTGGTATACTTATCTACCTTTTGTGGCAGTGATTTTGCAATCTCTTTCGCAACCATCTGTGCAATATGTATTTTTTGTTTTTGAAGTTCCTCTTTTGGAAATTCTCGATTGTCAATTTTAGAAGGAGGTGTAGTCTCTGCGATCAGTGTGTTTTGAAAAAACAGCAGCAGTAGAAAAAAGATAGTATGCTTCATATAATGTTCTCCTTTTTAGAGAACATTATACAAAATCAAAAGCAGTGATTAAATGATGTTAATCAATAATTTTCACTATTTTTTAGGCACTACATACATATTGTAGTAGCGACCTTCAAATTTTGGTGGTTTTTCCATTACAGCGATATCTTCAACCATTGGCCAAACACGCTCGAGTACCTCACGTGCAGCTTCTGGGTGAGCCATTTCACGTCCACGTAAAAATACTCTGAATTTTACATGTTTTCCTTTTTCAAGGAATTCGCGAGCATGCTTCACTTTGTAAGCTATGTCGTTATCTGCAATTTTTACAGAGAGTTTAATCTCTTTGACATCGATCTTTGTCTGATTTTTTCTCTGCTCTTTGAGTTTTTTCTCTTCTTGGTATTTAAACTTACCATAATCCATGATCTTTGCAACTGGTGGTTTTGCATTTGGTGCAATAAGAACTAAATCAAGCCCTAACTCATTTGCTTTTGTCATAGCCTCATCAGTAGAGATGATCCCTAAAGATTCTCCACCATCAATATTACATCTTACCTCAGGAACACGGATGTCATCATTCATGATAACGCGGTCTTTGTTTTTACTCAAAAATTTACCTCATTTATTTTAGTTTGTATAAGTTTAAGGAACTCGTCCTCACTCATGCTATATTGCTCTCTAGTACGTCTGTCACGAACTGCAACTGTTTTGTTCTCTATCTCTTCATCCCCAATCACAACGATCATAGGCACACGAGTCTTCTCAGCTGTACGGATTCTTTTGTTTAAAGAATCGTTCTTCGCATAGATTTCACTATCGGCATTAATATCAATAAGTTTATCTGATAAAAGCTTAGCATATTCTTTATGTGTTTCTGCAACAGGAACAATTGCTACTTGTGTAGGAGCGATAAACATAGGAAATTCTCCCGCATAATGCTCTGTCAAAATACCGATAAAACGCTCAAAAGAGCCCAAAATCGCACGGTGAATCATTACCGGCTGAATTTTGTCATTGTTCTCACCATTGTACTCAAGCTTGAATCTTTCAGGGAGGTTAAAGTCAAGCTGAACTGTTCCACACTGCCACTCACGCCCAATTGCATCTGTGATTTTAATGTCGATTTTAGGACCATAAAATGCTCCACCGCCCTCATCTATTTCATAAGGAAGATTGTGTTTATCCATTGCATTTTTAAGTGCCTGTGTAGAAATTTCCCACACTTCATCACTACCAACTGCTTTATCCGGACGTGTTGATATCATCATTTTATAATCAAACTCAAATGTTGACATAATTTTATCTACAAAATCAATAACCTCGATAATCTGCTCTTCAATCTGATCTGCACGACAAAAGATATGCGCATCATCCTGCGTGAACTCACGTACACGGAAAAGTCCGTGAAGTGCACCTGTCATCTCATGACGATGCACCACACCATACTCAAAGTATTTAATCGGCAGGTCACGGTATGAGTGAAGTTCATCTTCATAAACCTTAATGTGTCCTACACAGTTCATAGGCTTCACACCGAACTCGATGTCATCAATTTTAGTGAAGTACATATTTTCACCATAGTTTTGATAGTGTCCTGATGTCATCCAAAGATCACTTCTAAGCATCTCCGGACCACGTACCGGCTCATAACCACGCTTGCGGTGTGCTTTAAAAAGCAGTGACTCTAAACGTGCACGCAAACGCCCGCCAGCAGGAAGCCAGATAGGGAAACCAGCACCTACTTCTTCACGGAACGTAAAGAGTTTCATCTCGTTTCCAAGCTTACGGTGGTCACGTTTTTCAGCCTCACGCAACATATCCATATGCTCTTTTAAAGCCTCTTTTGTTGCAAATGCTATACCATATATACGCGTGAGCATCTCATTTTTACTATCACCCCCAAGGTATGCACCAGAGATTTTTGTCAGCTTAAAGTAGCGAATAAGTCCAATATTTGGCAAGTGTGGCCCACGACAAAGATCTTCAAAATCACCTTGTTTATAAATACTTACATCTTCATCAGGAATCATATCAAGCACAGCTTGTTTGAGGTGATCATTTTTAAACTTCTCACGCGCTTCATCTTTAGAGATAACATAACGCTCGATAGGATACTTCTTCTTTGCAAAAGAGAGCATCTGTTTTTCTATCTTTTTAAGATCAGCCTCGCCTATCTCTGCTGATGTTTTAAAGTCATAGTAAAAGCCCTCTTTTACAACAGGCCCTACATAGAACTCAGCATCAGAATAAAGTGACTTGATCGCCTGTGCCATAAGGTGTGCAGTTGAGTGGCGCAGAACTTCAAGTGCCTCAGGTGAATTGTCAAGCTCAATTGGCTCACCGCTTAAACCCAACTCCTTTGCAGTTTGCAGGTCTACTATTTTATCTTCATATTTTATTGCTATCTCGCTCAAATTCTCTTCCTATAATTCAGTTTTTAATACTGCACCGTTTGATGCATTTGATACTAGAAGTTGGTAACGTTTCAACCATTTTGATTTTACTTCATTTTTATAAGGCTTATATGCAGCTCTTCGTTTTGCAATAGTCTCTTCATCAACATTAAGACGCAAGATGTGCTTATCTACATCAAGTTCAATCTCATCACCATCTTCAATGAGCGCAATAAGTCCACCCTCAGCCGCTTCAGGAGAGACATGCCCAATAGATGCACCTTTTGTAGCACCGCTAAAACGACCATCAGTAATAAGTGCTACCGTCTCACCAAGACCCATACCCTGAATAAGTGCAGTAGGTGCGAGCATCTCTTGCATACCAGGACCACCTTTTGGACCCTCGTAGCGAATAACAACAACATTACCAGGTTTTACCTTATGAGACATAATCCCTGCTATTGCTTCTGGTTGTGAGTTAAAGCAGATTGCTGTACCTTTGAAGTGACGCATAGAGTCAACGATTCCAGCAGCTTTAATAACCGCACCTTCCTCAGCAAGGTTTCCAAATAAAATTGAAAGTCCGCCAACCGGAGAGTAGGCATTGTCATTTGTATGGATGATAGAAGTATCTTTGATGTACGCATCTTTGATACGCTCACCAAGAGTCTCACCTGTAATAGTCAGTGCATCAAGGTGCAGTACATCGTTACCACGATTACTTACCTCTTTCATTACAGCATTCACACCACCTGCATCATCAATATCTTTCATATGAACAGTTGTTAATGATGGAGAGATTTTTGCAATGTGTGCGACTTTTTCAGCGATCTTGTTAATATTTTCTATCTTATACTCAACATCTGCCTCACGCGCGATTGCGAGCATATGAAGTACTGTATTTGAGCTTCCACCCATTGCCATATCTACAACAAATGCATTGTGAACGGCTTTTTCATTGAGAATATTTTTGAAGTTATACTTCTCGTTGTTCTCCATCTTTGCAAGCTCAACAATTCTTCTTGCAGCTTTTTTTACCATCTCAATACGCTCTGGAGTCATTGCAAGCACTGTTCCGTTACCCGGAAGTGCTATACCCATCGCTTCACAAAGTGTGTTCATAGAGTTTGCCGTAAACATACCAGAGCAGCTTCCACCTGAAGGACAAGCATTACACTCGATATCTTTGAGTTCTTCTTCGCTCATTTTTCCATCATTAAACTCTCCAACAGCCTCAAATGCAGTTGCCAAGTCAATTGGAGTTCCATCTTTTTTATGACCTGCCGGCATCGGACCGCCTGAAACAAAGATAGTAGGAACATTTACACGAAGTGCACCCATAATCATCCCCGGAACAATCTTGTCACAGTTAGGGATACAGATCATTGCATCAAGTTTGTGTGCGTTCATCACCGTCTCAATAGAGTCAGCAATGATCTCACGCGACGGAAGTGAGTAAAGCATCCCATCATGCCCCATAGCAATACCGTCATCAACACCGATAGTATTAAATACAAATGGAACACCACCCGCTTCACGAATAGCCTCTTTTACTATCTCTCCATACTCATGAAGAAAAAAGTGTCCCGGAATGATGTCAATGTAAGAGTTTGCAATCCCGATAAACGGTTTGTCAAAATCTTCATCTTTTAGACCCGTTGCACGAAGCAGTGAACGGTGTGGTGCTTTATCAAAGCCCTTTTTGATTATGTCACTTCTCATAAAAAATCCCTATATAGTAGTTTACATCTTGAAATATTAGTGCGATTATAGCATTTTTTTTCTATTTTTACCCAAAAACTCTTTACAAAGAAGAAAAAAAAAGATATAATTCCGGCTCACTTACAGATTGTAAGCGTTTTGTTGCGGGAATAGCTCAGTGGTAGAGCACAACCTTGCCAAGGTTGGGGTCGCGAGTTCGAACCTCGTTTCCCGCTCCATTTAATTTATAATTGATAATAAACACAGAGAAAAGACACCCTTTTGCCCGGGTGGCGGAATTGGTAGACGCAGGGGACTTAAAATCCCCCGGTAGCAATACTGTGCCGGTTCAAGTCCGGCCCCGGGCACCACTGATTGACAAAACTGAAACTGGTGCCATCGCCAAGTGGTAAGGCCGCAGCCTGCAAAGCTGCTATCCCCAGTTCAAATCTGGGTGGCACCTCCAGTTTTTATCAATAACTTTTCTACAAATGTGGATCTTTGGCTGAGTTGGTCGAAAGCACCGGTCTTGAAAACCGGCGAGGGTAACACCTCCCTGGGTTCGAATCCCAGAGGGTCCACCATTTATTTAAGTTTTATTTCCAATACTTCCTTGTATAATCATCTTATGACAAACCTAAAATTCTTTATACTTATCCTATCAACTACCATATTATTTGCAAAAGAGCCTGTAACGCCTATTCCTCTTTCTTTAGAAGTTGATGCAAAAAAGGCAGCACTCGGACAAAAGCTCTTTTTTGATCCTATGCTCTCACGCAATGACACCATCAGTTGTGCTAGTTGTCACAACCTTCAAGATGGTGGTGATGATAATCTCAAATACTCCTTTGGTATCAATGGACAAGAGGGAAGCATCAACGCACCTACAGTTTACAATGCTGTCTTTAACTTCTGGCAGTTTTGGGATGGCCGAGCAAAAACACTCAAAGAGCAGGCTACCGGACCTATAGAAAACCCTGTTGAGATGGGCTTTTCTTTTAAAGAGCTCATTCCAAAACTCAAAAAAAGTAAATACAATCAACTTTTTTCAGAAATCTACAAAGATGGTATTACCAAAGAGAATATTGCTGATGCCATTGCCGAGTATGAAAAGACACTTATCACTCCAAACTCTCCTTTTGACAAATATCTCAGAGGTGATAAAAATGCCCTCACGCAAGAACAAAAAGAGGGGTATGAGCTCTTTAAAACAAAGGGGTGTATTTCATGTCACCATGGTGTTAATCTAGGAGGGAATCTATACAATAAATTTGGTGTTTTTGAAAATACAGGCAGCCAGCAGCTTGGTCGTTACAATGTAACACACAAAGAGCGTGACAAGTACTACTTTAAAGTACCTACACTGCGAAATATTGAAAAGACGGCTCCTTACTTTCATGACGGAAGAACCTATAGCCTAAAAGAGGCAGTTTTGCTTATGGCACAGTATCAACTCGGCAGAGACATTAGTGATGAAGATGTAGAGAAAATTCTTGCTTTTTTACACTCTCTTAACGGTGAACTACCTAAAAATATTGAGCCATAATGATACAGATTTTCAAGAAGATAGATAGAACTACACTTATTCTCTCTCTCTTTATTATCTTTATAATTATCTTGTTTGCCTATGTATTTACCATAGAAAAAAAGATGAACCACTATGGCAAAATAAATACTGACTTGGTACAGTTACAGCTTTTAGACAAAGAGATGGATAACTTTTCACTTGCTACCAACAAATTTAGCAACTATGACACGATAGATGAAAAAGAGAAGAGTTTTGAAAAAATTTTCCATCAACTTCAAAAGCATATAGCAGTTTATAATCAAGAAAATAGACAAATACAAAAGCTTCTTGATGATATCTCAAAAGAGTACCAAAATAAAATAGACAACTTAGAGTATTTTAAAGCAAAAAACTCTTCTCTTCTTAACAGTACACATTTTCTTTTTGATCTTCAAACAACTATCGTCAAAGACATCTCACTTCCTCTAAAGGCAAAATATGTAGTCAATGAACTTCTTTTTTATCTTTTAAAATATACTACCAACAACTATATTGACAAACAAACCATCTATAAATCTATGCAAAAACTTCAAAAACTTTCTAAAAAATACAAAAATCAATATCTTCATACTTTTTATCTACATGCAAAACTGATGCTGCATACTATTACAGAACTTAAAAATGTCTCTTATGATATCCAAAACGATACTCTCTACAGCAAGCTGCAAGAGTTACAACACATATTGAAAAAAGAGTATGATGAAGATATATTCAACCAAACACTCATTGCATCAATCTTTTTTGTACTTACTGTCTTGTTGCTTATTTCTCTGATTATCTCACATCTAAAATCACTAAAAACAAACAGAGAACTTTATGCTTTCAAGTTTGCTATTGAACACAGTGATAACACTGTCGTTATTACCGATATTAATAAACACATCACTTACGTCAATGAAACCTTTGAGAAAACTACTGGCTATAAAGCAAAAGAGGTGCTTGGAAAAGACCCAAATATTCTTAAATCAGGAGTACAAAGCCAAGAGGTCTATAAAGAGCTCAACGATAAACTTGCACATGGTCAAAAATGGGAGGGACAGTTTGTCAATAAACGAAAAGACGGCTCATTATTTTATGAAAAATCCTCTATTGTTCCACTGCAACTTAACAATAAACTCTTAGGTTATCTTGCACTCAAACTTGATATTACAGAGTATGTAGAACAAAACAACAAACTGGCACAAGCTGCCAGTGTATTTGAAAACACAGAAGAGGCTATCATTATTGCAGACAAAGATGGGAAAATTCTCTCTATCAACTCTGCCTTTAGTAAAATCTATGGCTATGAGCCTCATGAAGCAGAAGGAAAATCTCTTCAGTTCCTGCACTCAAAACAGCAAAATAAAGATTTTTACAAAGAGATGTGGCAACAGCTAAAAGAAAACGGTCTTTGGCGCGGAAAAATCATCAACAAAACAAAAAATGGTGAACTTATCCCTGTGTGGAATACCATTAAACGTATTCTTGATGACAAAGGTGAAGTTATCAACTATACAGCAATTCAAACGGACTTGCGTGAGATAGAGAGTTCTCAGGCAAAAGCCGACTATCTGGCATTTCATGATCCGCTTACAGGTTTGTATAACCGTATTAACTTTGAAGAGTATCTCAAACATGCCATCTCTACTGCCAAACGAAACAATACCCTCTTGGCTCTGCTCTTTATTGACCTTGATCGCTTCAAAGTCATTAATGATACATTAGGACATGATATTGGTGATAAAGTTCTTATTGAAGTTGCAAACAAACTCAAAACAATCTTGCGTGAGAGTGACTTTATTGCAAGATGGGGCGGAGATGAATTTGTCATTATACTTGAAAACATCTCATCTCCTAGTGATACTGCTTTAGTTGCCAACAATATCATAGATGCATTGCAGGAGCCAATAATAATAAACAAACACAAATTACTTACAACTGCAAGTATTGGAATATCCCTCTATCCTGACAATGGTGATGATATTCAAACTCTCATTAAGCATGCAGACAGTGCAATGTATCTGGCAAAAGATGAAGGTAAAAACAATTATAAATACTATACCCATGACCTCTCCAAAGAGATTCAAAAGAAACTCGATATTGATATGGAACTACACAATGCTCTAAGCAATAATGAAATGTATATGGTATTTCAACCGCAATACTCACTAAAAACCTCACAGATTATCTCAGCAGAAGCTCTTATTCGATGGGAAAATCCAAAGCTTGGTTTTGTACCGCCAGATCTGTTTATTCCAATAGCAGAAGACAGCGGAGCTATTAGTAAGATAGGTTATTTTGTTTTTGAAGAGAGCTGTAAGGCACTCTGCAGATTCAGAGAGGCCGGTCTTTATCTAGAGTATATTGCAGTCAATGTCTCAAGTATCCAGTTTAGAGAAGCCCACCTATTAGATACCTTTTTAGCTATTGTACAGCGTCATGGGCTTGAGCCTTCAGATATTGAGATAGAGATAACAGAGCGCTTTATGATGGAGCAGACAACACAAAATATGCAACTTTTACAAAAATTTCGAGATAAAGGCTTTAAAATTTCCATAGATGACTTTGGAACCGGCTACTCATCGATGGCGTATCTCAAAGATCTACCGGTTGACACCATTAAAATAGATAAATCTTTTGTTGATGACATAGGAGAAGAGAGCTCAAACAATGTCATTATCGAAGCTATCATTGCACTTGCAAAAACGCTCGGCTACGCAATCGTAGCAGAAGGAATAGAGACAAAAGAACAGGAGAATTTCTTACAAGATGTTCGCTGTGATATTGGACAGGGTTATCTCTTCAGCAAACCGAAAAAAGCAGATGAGCTGATAAAAACTTACGCCTCTCACGCAACTTCAGAGTAAAAAATATATCTGTTTTTTCCAGACTGTTTTGCTTGATACATTGCTTCATCAGCATGTTTTTTAATAATGAACTCACTCTCTCCATCATCAGGATATCGTGATATTCCAACACTAGCAGCAAGAAAAATCTCTCCATTTTTACATGGTAGTGTCAGATGAAAAAGCAGATTTGCAGCCAAACTTTTCAACTCTTTATTATTTTTGTACTTAACAATAGCTACAAACTCATCTCCACCCAAACGATATGTATTTTCCACAACCTTCGTTAATCGTTTCGCAGCTTCTTTTAAAACTCTATCTCCAATATCATGACCATGATGATCATTAATATCTTTAAAGGAGTCCAGATCAATAAAAAATATTGCAAATCTCTCACCATGCTGATAATAATCATCTATATAACCCTGCAGCTCTTCATCAAAGGCATATCTGTTTTTTAGGCCTGTAAGCCTGTCATGTGTTGCCAAGTACTCAGCTCTTTGAGCTGTGGCATGTAGTCTGGCTATATTTATGTGCAATGCCTCTACAAGCTTGAAATTATAAAGAGGCAAGATAATCAAAGTTACCAACCACCCAATGGCAAAAGCTTTATTCTCCAACCAAAAAGGTGATGTATTTATTAAAACAATCCATGCGAATAAAACAGTCGCATACGATATATATGCTATCTCTTTGCCATAACGTATAGCGTATACCACACTAAACCATAAAAATACACCTGCATAATAAGCACTCATTGAACCAACAAGATACATCATATAGGCTGTGAAGAAGGTATCTATCAATATAAGAACGATAAGTCTCTCTTTTTGGTATTTAAAAGGATAGTGCTGTATGAAAAAATAATATACAACATTTAACGCAATAACAAAAAGAGGTGCAATGGTATAGACAGCAAATGAGTACTCATGCAACTGCTGCCACTCATCACCACCATAAAAGTAGAGATAGTAAAAAACAGCTAAAAAACTAAGTACAAAAGGGATACGTATAAAGACTTGAACTTTTTCATGTTTTAAAAAGTGTTCTTTAAGTGAAGAAGAGGCTTCATTCATAAATATCCCTTATAGTTTTAAAAATAGGATTCATTATAATTATAATAGTATAGCTATCATAGAATAAAGGCTGGTTTAAAAAGTGATGAAGTGATGAAGTATAAGAGGTTTCAAACCCTAAAAAGGGTTTGAAATTATTTTGCTAATGCAGCTTTAGCAGCGTCAACTACTGCAGTAAATGCAGCAGCATCGTTCATTGCCATATCAGCAAGAATTTTACGGTCAAGCTCGATGCCAGATTTTTTAAGACCATTCATAAATGTTGAGTAGTTCATACCGTTTAGGCGACATGCAGCATTGATACGGATGATCCAAAGTTTACGGAACTCACGTTTTTTCTGTTTTCTGTCACGGAATGCATACATTAATGAGCGTTCAATTTGCTCTTTAGCTTTTCTAAAGTGTTTACGACGACCACTATAGAAACCTTTTGCTAATTTTAATATCTTTTTGTGTCTTCTTCTACGAACAACACCTGTTTTTACTCTTGGCATATTTACTATCCTTATGTTTTCTTTACCCAGCTACTTTCAGTGTAGTCAAGGTGCCACTGCTTTGGTGGACTTGCCCAACTCTAAAAAGTTGGAGAGTTTCAAATGATTCGTTTAGCTTAGCTAACGATCATCTCCTTGATGTTTTTCTCATCAGATTTTGCTACATACTTAGCTGTATGCTGCTTACGACGAGTTTTTGCATCTTGTTTTGTTAAGATGTGACTTCTAAACGCAGTACCGCGTTTGATCTTGCCACTTTTTTTAACTTTAAAGCGCTTTACAGCACCTTTTACCGATTTCATTTTTGGCATCGAGGGCTCCTTTGTAAAATTCTCAATAATTGAGACGCGAATTATACCCAAATTTTTCTAAATTTTTGCTATACTTGAAATATGATAATAGATAATTCGATACAACACATAAAAAATGCACTCAAAGATTTAGACGCAGAAGTAGAGAAGATCCTCTTAGACTGGGGACTTCCCCTTAATGAAAAGGATAATCTCATGCTGCCGATTTTACAACAAAAAAGAGTGCTCACGCAAACTTTAGAAGACTTGGAGTACCTAAAAGCACACCCTCCAAAACCAAATCAGCCCTGTGGCATCTCAAAATACAGAGATGATTAAGCTAAAGTGGGTATAATTTCATCGCTTCTCTTTAGACCTGTGCAATGGGTGCTTGAGGAAACGTGTCAGGGTAGGAATACAGCAGCACACCTTAAGCATTCATGTGCCGCAGCCATCTGGAGAGGGGCACCTTCAATAAACGAAAATCAATCATGACCTACATTATTACAGCACTCAAACCAGAAGCACAAGCCTTTGTGGACTACTATAAACTCAAAAAATCAAAACTAAATACCTATACATTGTTTGAAAGAGAAGATATCAAGCTTATTATCTCCGGTATGGGCAGTGAAAATGCCAGACTTGCAACTCAAACACTCATAAACCACTATGATATTACTGATGATGACTGCTACATCAATGCAGGTATTTGTGCTGCCTCACGCAACTATATAATAGGCGAACTTGTAAGCTGTGGCGGAGTAATATATCAAGAAATTGAACATAGATTTCAAGATGACTTGCCTCTTAT
>Ga0256836_1000458_pt1 | contig 21469 bp, 21 predicted proteins | sample 4561380metaG_FD_185974 | JGI IMG/M metagenome (GOLD analysis project Ga0256836, IMG submission 185974) | Hydrothermal vent microbial communities from Guaymas Basin, Mexico - 4561-380 | ecosystem: Environmental > Aquatic > Marine > Hydrothermal vents | place: Mexico: Guaymas Basin | collected...
ATAATTTCTTGGCTTAAAATCACTTACAAAAAGAGCTTTTAAAATATCCTTTTTTGCATCAAATTTTTCACTATTACAAAAAAAGTAGGCTTCAAGCTGCTTTGAATTTTTTATATTTTGAGGAATTCCAAACATACGGCTTAAATAATCAAGAAGTGCAGTCCTTATAGCACCTTTTATACTGCTTCCCGGAATTATAGGTTTAAACAAAAATCTATCTTTTATAAAAGCACTTAAAGGTCTTGATGTGGTATTTGCAAGCTCATCTAAAATATCTTCTTCACCTTCAATAAAATCAACGCAAAACTCATCATACCCAAATTCATCTCTAAATTCGTAAATAAAACCAAGTAAATTATCCATATCCTCGCTAACTTTTAAAAACTCTTCATATTTATTATGTTTTATAACCTCATCTAAAAATTTTCCCTTATCAATAAACCCAACTTCTTCATCAACCACAACATAATCACTCGGATAATAATCTTCCCCACTTCCTATAAAAACAGGGGTTATTGGCTTAAATATTACTTTCATTATATCTCTCCATCAAAATATATTCCAATACTAAATCCGTTTTGATAATGATTAGCTTTATTGTAAAGATTTTCAGCCCCTCCAATAACTTCACCACTAACCATAAAAACAGACCCCGGAAGATACATAATTGCCGGATTTTTAAAAGGTTCATTCGCATAAAATCCACCAGCCCTTGGAAATTTCGTAATAGTTTTGCCATAGATTAAGTGCATGTTTTCTTTATTGTAAAAACAAGTTGATAAGTTTAAATAAAACTTCTTTTTATCAGTAAAATACTTTTTCTCTTCAAAATCCCATTTAATTTTAAACTCAAACCTACCTTTTCCGGTACTTCTATCTTTTCCATACCCCATTTTTGAGATAATTTCAAAAACTTCTTTTATCTCTTTTTTATCTATCAAATCACTTCTATATTTAAAATAAATTTCATACTCATCCTCACTAAACTTCTCTTTTATCGTATAAAGCCCCTCTTCTACCAAATTGCTAAGTCTATTTACTGAGTTTTTTTGAGTCAAGGCCACTTTTGAAGAAGCATTAAGTTTTTGATTTTTTACAGCTTCAAAAACTTTTTTAGCATTTAAACTATCAATATTTTTAAAAATTTCCTCTTTTTTTATATATTTTGCCTTCTTAACCTGCTTTGCATATTCAAGCTCACTACACTTAGGCAAAAAAGAGCTAAAAAGAGGTTTTGGCAAATACCCTTTTAAAAATCCATCGCTAAACACAATAAAAGGCTCACTTTTAAAATTTTGCATCAGTTTATTTAATTTGTCTTCATCTTTATACCTAAGCCCCCACGCAAAATGCCCAAAAATTGTGTCGCTTTGAAGTTCCGTTATAAATGGCGTTATAAATTTAATAGTTATTTTTCCATATTTATACATCTTAAAGTCCTGCCAACTTTTTTAAGTCCTCATAAGATTTAAGCTTTCCGTTTTCTAAATATTTTTCATCTAAGCCTTTAATTTCACTAAATTCAATCTTTCCATAACCTCTACTTCCATTTCCTCCAAGATTCGTAAGTTCAAGAAGCTTCATACCAAGAGCTAAAATACTCTCTAAATCCTTATCCCTTTCAAACTCAACCAAACTTATAGAAAATCTAAACTTAGCCCCAGCCGGCACTCTTTCCATACGTCTTGGACCTCCACCTCCAACACTCCCGGTAAATCTATCAATAGTAACTTCAACTTTTTCTTCCGTTAGAGCATTCTTTTCAAGAAGTTCATCTTTATTTGCCAAACTACAATCAGCAAAACTAACCCTTGTAGGACCAATCTCTTTTGCAATTTGAGAATTTTTAATAGTTATCCCATTTCCAAAAAGCTTAACTATCTTTTTTGCTTTTTCGAAATTCTTTTTTTTATTACCATCTTTATCAACAACGCTTACAGGCTTTCCATCATCCACAACTCCAAACTGCCACTCAATTAAACTTCTAATTTTACCTTTAAGGCTACTTCCCGGAATATAAGGCTCATTTGTTAGAGGATTTTTAATTACCGGATTATCAATCCCTCCTATTTTAATCTCATCATTGCTTCCACCAATATGAAGACCTGTTTTTATTTCTATAATTCCCGTTATTTCTTTAATGTCTTTTAGTTTCATCATCTCTCCTTAATCTTTTATTCTTCCCTTAGCATATGCAACAACAGCCTCAAAAAACGTACAAAATACCTTAAATTTCTTTTTCATCTCTTCTAAACTTCCCTTTGTTACATAATCTACATTTTCCTCAATAAAAGTTTTAAAGTTTGTATTTATTACATCCCTTTCATATGCAACATTCGCTTTTGCCTTTAACATTTTAAAATACGGTAAAACCTTTCTAAAATCTTCCCCGTTATCTACTCTTTGCTTTAGATTTAACACCTCTTCATAAAATTTTCTGATTTGGGTAGATGAAAGTTTCTTTTTTATTTTCCTCTGATTTTTAGGACAGTTTCTGTCCCATCTATTATTTTTGCATTTATAACCTTTTCTCTCATCTTTTTCATAATCCCCATCCATTACAATTTTTGGATTTAAAAAACATTCAACCACCCTCTCAGCCTCATCACTAAACAAATCTATTTTAATTTCTCCATCACTATCAAAATAACCAACTTCAAATTTATAATCTCTACAATCCATTCTCTCTCCTTTAATATTTTCTAATTGAATACATAAAAAGATTCAAAGGTAAAATAAGCTTAATATCATCTTTTTCAATCATAGCTTTAAGTAAATAAAGCATACTTTTTATCTCTTCTTTTGTTTTAGCGTGTTTATCATTTCTTTTAATTTCAAAATTTTTCTCAATCAAATACTTCATCATATAAACCCAACGGCTGTTTTTTAATAAATCTTTTCCATCTTTAAGATTATAAGCCATTTCGATAAAATCATAAAACCTATACATAAAGCTACTTCCTGAATTTACTTTTTTTAGTTTCTCATAAAGCTCTTCAAAAAACTCTCTAAATTCCAAAAACTCTAAAAATTCATTATTTTTATACACAACATCAAAAATACTCACACTGTTTTTTCCACTTTTTTTTGCAATATCAAGCTCCTCTTCTGCAAACTCAGCCACTAAATGTACAGGCACATTTGGTCTAAAAAACTTTATTGAAGCACTTAAATGAAAATCATCATTTTTTGTATAATCTCTAAATTTCTTAACTACAAATTCATATACATCAACAATATCTTCATAATGACCTATCAAAAACAAATCATCTCCTCCCGCAAACACCGTATAGATATTTTTGTTTTTAACAAACTCCATCAAAACGGTAGTAAAAAAGTAATCAATCATTCTAGATAGATATAAAATTCTTGAAAATGTCTCTTCTCTTCTAAATCCACAAATAAAAATTTTCCCAAGATTATCAATATCAGCCTTTAAAACTGCTAAATATTTTCTACCATAAAATTCTTCATTTTCTTCTTTTAATCCGTCAACTGCTATATGATAAAAACTTTTAACCTTCTCCTCTTTTGCCTCTACCTCTTTACTATCAATAAGTTTGTATTTTTTTGCATTTACTTCGTCTTTACTAAAAACAGGCACAACATTTGCAACTCTTTTAATAGGATACTCCCTAAATCCATAGTAAAGCCCCTTAGGCTTATCTCCTATATCAATTGAAAAAAGAGAATCCAAATCAAAGTTTATATATTTACCTTCTACAACTACAAGTTTGCCACCAAGATCTTCAAACTTTTTACAAAATCTACACACCTTATCTTTAGTTGAGACAATTCCACAAACTTCACAAACTCCGTTTTTTGCTTTTTCTAAATAATCATCAAACTGATTAAACTCAGGAATAAACCTAAGTTTTTCCTCTTCAAATGCAAGGGCTAAATCTTTATAAACCTCTGAAAACTTACCTAATTTAAACTTATCAGCCCCAAAATCTATGCTTTTAATTACAAACTTGGTTGAGAGGAAATTAACTTCCATAAACTCATTATTAACCCATTTTTTAATTTCTTCAAGTTTTTTCTTATCCTCTTTACTTAACTTATGAGCTAAAATCGTAAATTTCCCACCGGCATTCATCACAATATTAAAAACACTCAAATTAAGTTCTTTTACTACCCTTAATGCCACAATTTCAGTAGCAATATTTACAAAAAGAGATTTTGCCCTAAGTATTTTTGCAAGGTGCTTATTACTTTCACCTTTTTTAGAAAAGATAAAACTCTGAATTGAAGTAAAATCACCTTGAATTAAACTAAATTCTTCTTTATTTCCGTTTTTTATAGCCACAGCAATTGCAGCGGTTGCAAGAGAATGGTCAAAAAGCGATACATCAGGATATGTTTTGTAAGTAGATGAAGGAATAAAAGTAGTATATTTTTCATAAATTGATTTTATTTTCAAAAAATCCTCTAAATTATCAAATCTTAAACTCTCTTTTTTTACTTCACTAATAAACTCTTTATAAAGCTCCTTATACTCCTCTTTACTATTTACATTTTTTTGAGAAGTAATTTTTAAATCACCTTCTAACTTTTGTAAGGGATAGTAATGCTTTTTAGGAAGGTTATTCAAATAAACATAAGAAAATGGGGTTTCAATTGCAGAAGTTATAAATTCGTTTTTCTTTAACTCTTCATATGATTCTTTCCTATCAAGACTACTTGCATATCTGTCTGCAATTTGGACTATCTCTTCATCGCCTTCTAAATTGCTTAAATGATGAGAAGCAGCTAATCTTATCACACAAGTCAAATCCTCTTTTTTAAGTTTTAATCCCATCTCATCTATTGCTTCAACTGTATGAGCGGCGTGAAGATGAGAATATTTACCGTTAAAGCTTGGGCAATACTGAGATTTTAATTCTTCACTAACTTCTAACCCTGCCCTTTGCCTAAATTTTCCTATATCGTGCAAAAAAGCTGCAAGTGCAAGTTTTTCCATACAAGTCCTTTTAATAAACATTAAATAATTGTAACAAAATCTACTACTTTATGTAACTTAAAAACTAAAAAATATATCACAATCATCAATTAGCCTTACAAAACATTACTAAAAAATAGCTCAATCCAGCTTTAAAAATTTTTAAAGTATTTTAAAACATAATCTTGTCAATTTCTGTCGTTCCAAAAATTCAATAAATTTTCTCTGGCACTAGATATAGCTAAAATTTAAACAAAATCCATTCAAAGTTGAAATATTTTAATCAGAAGGTCTTACGTTTTCGTAAAAATAATACCTCTCACTCTCATATTCTATATCCAACACTTAAGAATACTTTATAACCTTTTTTACTTTAGAAAAAAGAGAAAAATTAAAAATCTCCTCAAAAGGCTGACATTTAGCTTTTTTGCGTATTCTGTTACACAAATAGTCTCTAAAGAAGACAAATCCCTAAGAATAGCCAAAATATTAAAAACTTTTTCATTTTTCATACTATCCATTATAAAACCTCTATTTTTCCAAACCCGAAACTTACCTGCTTCCCAACTCCTATAAGCTCCCCTAATTTCAGCAATTTATAACTCTCCTCATCCATATCCTTAAGCTCCATAACACCCACTAATCCACCAAGTTTCATTTTACTCTTTTGTCTATTAGAAAATCTATCAAACTCCAAAAACGAAAAATTCTCAAAAGAGACCTCATACTTAGGCTCAAAAGGCAGTTTCGTAATAGGAGAATTTTTAAGCCTCTGGTATCTATGATGAATAGAACGCAAAACACTCTTTAAACCGACACCCTTTCTAAGAAGTTTATTATTTTCCTTTATTCTAAGAGGCGTTTTAAAAACGACATAAGCTCTGTTTTTAACATCCTTTACCTCAAACTCCAACACTTCGTTTTTAAATTCAAAAAACTCTCCCTCTTTAAAAATCAATTTATCATTAAAAAACAACTCAAAATCGCCCTTTATTCTTTTTTTTGTAATACCTATCTCCTTAAACACTTTATAAACGGCACTAATCACATAAGGGGCTTTTGTAGCATACTCCTCAAACAAAATCAAATCAAAATTCACATCTCCACCTACATCCAAATCAAGCCTGTATTTAGGATTATCCTTTTCATAAAAATCATAAAACAAACACCCTTCACTCGCAAAACATCCCTCACACTCTCTACTGGGATTTATACAAACGACTCTTTTTAACCCCACTCCCAAAGCACCTCTTATACTAGAGCCTATAAACTTATAAGGCAGTTTTAATTCGCTTTTAAAAGATATCTTAGAATATTTCATACCAACTCCATTAAATAAATAAAATTATTAACTAATTTTAAGTCATTTTTTGACGTTTTTCATAAATTCCACTATTTTTCCGTGAAATCTTGCATAACAAAGATTTAAATTATCCTCATACAAATAAGACAACTTATCCCAATTCTCCTCAACTCCTCTCTCGCACCACTCCTTCATTTCATCATAATTCTCAAACTCATACCCGTACTTTTTAATAAGCCTTTTAGTATATGCGTCCACAACCATTACCTCTTTTTTGCACGCATAACACAAAATAGCATCGGCACTCTCAAACCCAACTCCCTTTTGATTTAAAAGCCACTCTCTGTCAACCTCGCTTTGAAAAGTTTCAAAATCCCCAAAATCCCTTAAAATATTTTTACTAAGCAAAATCAAACGTTTTGATTTTTGGTTATAAAACCCTACCGACTTTATAAGCTCTGCTAAATAACCCCAATCCATACAAGCAATATCCTCAAGCCCCATTCCTTTTAAGTTGTTTAAAGCTTTCTCTACATTTTCCCATTTGGTGTTTTGAGTTAAAATAGCCCCTATTACCACCTCAAACGTACCAAATCCCGGCCACCAGAATTTAGAAGAATTTTTTAAAAGGTTTTTCTTTTTAAGTTCGATTAAAAGTTCATAAGAATTACTAAACTCCATCTTCAACCTCTAACGTTTTTATAATTTTATCTTTATAAATTTTTAATTTATAAGCTTTTTTCGTTTTTGTTTTATCTGTTTTTATTACAAGAGACTGCATAATACTATCGCACTTATCCGGCACATCGAAACTGTACTTTAAACCAGTAAGAATATGCTTAATAGGTGCGTCCTCTTTCATACCTATTACGTTATCCTTACAGCCACTCATCCCTATATCCGTTAAATAACAAGTCCCCTCACTTATTTCCAAATCATCCGTACCTATATGGGTATGAGTCCCTACAATCGCCCCGACTTTTCCTTTTAGCAGATGAAAAAGAGCCCTCTTTTCTGCCGTGGCTTCTGCGTGAAAATCTATAAAGATAAATTTATTTTTGTTTTTTACAAACTCCAAAAGCTCAATAAACGGATTTTTACCATAAGGCATAGAAAAAATCCCCATAGCACTTATTACTATAAGATTCTCATCCTCATAATACCAATCCCCCGGTACATCGAAATAGTTAAGAGGTCTTAAAATCTTTTTGGCTTCCAATAGAGCAATTGCGTCTTTTTTCTTATCAAAGGTATGATTTCCCCCCGTAAAAATATCAACTCCTGCGTTTTTTATCTCTTTGTATGTTTTTTCCGTAACTCCGAATCCGTGAGCCAAATTTTCATAATTTGCTATTACGTAATCTATATTTTCCTCTTTTCTTATTTGAGGTAAAAACCTTTTAACAAGCTTTCTGCCCGGTTTTCCTACAATATCCCCTATAAAAAGTATGTTCATAAAATTCCTTTGTTAAAATATTGGTTATGAAAATAATTAATCTTAATCGTAATTATATTAATTGTTTTGGAAATATTCTAAATTAATCCGGAATTTTAGATAAAATTCCATTAAAAAGGCTAAAAATGATTAAAGCTTTAAGAGGTATGAAAGACATAGAAGACCCTCGTTTTTTAAAGATATTCGATACAGCCCGCGAAATTGCAGAAAATTACGGATATTCTTACATTGAAACCCCTATTTTAGAAGAGACTTCACTTTTTAAAAGAAGCGTGGGCGAATCAAGCGATATCGTAAACAAAGAGATGTATCAGTTTACCGACAAAGGCGGCAACGACGTATGTATGCGTCCCGAAGGCACAGCCGGAGTTGTGAGAAGTTTTATAGAACACAAATACGACCGTCAACAAACCCCAAAAAGATTCTGGTATTTCGGTCCGATGTTTAGATACGAACGCCCTCAAAAAGGAAGATTACGCGAATTTCATCAATTCGGAATTGAGAGTTTCGGCGAAGAGAGCGTTTATGAGGATATAAACGTCATTAATATGGCTGCCGATATTTTTGACGTACTAGGAATTGAATACACCCTTAAAATAAACTCTTTAGGATGTAGTGAATGTATGCCTGAATATAAAGAAAAACTAGTGGATTTTCTAAATTCACACAAAGAAGAACTTTGTGAAGACTGCCAAAGAAGAATCACCCAAAACCCTATAAGAACGCTTGACTGTAAAAACGAAAACTGCCAAAGTATTCTAAAAGACGCACCGAAAATTACCAATAATCTTTGTGAAAGTTGTCAAAAGGATTTTGAAAAACTAAAAAACGGTCTTGATAATTTAGATATCAAATATGAAGTAGACAAAAACTTAGTAAGAGGGCTTGATTATTATACTAAAACAACGTTTGAGTTTGTATCAACTAAAATAGGAGCCCAAAGTGCGATAGCCGGAGGTGGAAGATACGACAGACTCGTGGAATTTCTAGGCGGAAAACCGACTCCAGGTGTTGGATTTGCCATAGGAGTTGAGAGAATAATGGAACTTGTAAAAACAAAAGAAGAAAGAAAAGGTATTTATATCGGTGTAATGCTTGAAGATGCCCTTGAATTTGCACAAAAAGAAGCCAAAAACTTAAGAAAAAATCAAAAAGTTTATTTCGAACCGAAAGTAAAATCCCTAAAAGCACACCTAAAAGCTGCCGATAAAGGCGGATACAAAAAAGTTATGATAGTTGGTGAAGAGGAGCTCAAAAACAAAACGTTTTTCGAAAAAGAGTTATAAAATATTTAAAAAATACTCAAAACTTCTGTTTCTTCCATTATATTTTAAAATCTTTTCCATATCTCTTACGGCTCTTTGAGCCAACGTGATTTTTGACTTTTGATTTATTTTATAAATTTTAAAAGCTTGAGAAATGCAGTCTTTATAATAATTTTTTAACTCATCATTCCACACCACATACCAGCACTCAATTTCCCTATCGACCACTACTATTTTAACGTTTTTAGGAATGTTCATCATTTTTCTATATTCGTCTTTAAGTTCTAGGATACAATCATAATTTACTCCGCATTTTAATTGAGTCTCTTTGTCAATAACTATAATAACCTCTTCATATCCGTCATCAAAAGCGTCTTCGATTAATAATCTAATTTTTCTTTTATTAGTAATTTCACATTTATTACCTTTGCCTGATTGCGTAACGTCATATTTCTCTTTTATATTTAAAAAACTCAAAAGAGCGTCTAAAAAAATTTTATCGCTTCTGCCCTCTACAATTATTTTCTTTTTATTCTTTTTCATCATAATCACCCAAATAACCTAAAATATCAAATTTTATAATAGTTGAGACATCTTTGAATCTTTTAAGTTTTCTATCGAAATTACCAATCTCATCAGCTCTGATGGACTTGGTAAAACCTTCATAATCCCTATAAAGAAAAATAATTTCATTCTTTGACATTTCATTCATAACTTCTCCGCTTTGAGTAGTAAAACAAAACTGATAATTAGCATTTTTAATAATATCAAGGATATAATCAACGGCTTTTAAATGTAAATGCTTTTCAATTTCATCAACTGAAATCATCTTTTTCTCAAAAGGCTCATATAAAGCCGTAATCAAAGCCAAAAGATTTATAGTCCCGTCAGACGTAATATTAAAAGGTAAAAATTTATTTTTCTCTTTTAAAAGTAAAATATTCCTTTCTATTAAATCCTTATCTATTTTTATATCTTCAAGTTCTTCTACAATTCCTACAAGACTTGACGATATAATCTCAAAAAGTTCTTTTTTATTCTCATTTATATAAGTTAAAACTTCTACTAAATTAGTCCCGTCTTTTCTTAATTTACTTCCACCACGATAAGTAGATTTTATCTTTTCGGGATAAAAATTATAAGTATAAAAATACTTGTTATTCGCTAAATTTTCCAGATATTCAATATTCTCTTTTAAAAAAAGGGCTATTTTTTTATTGGTAGAGGAGATATTTATACATTTATTCTCTTTACATTTATTCTCTTTATTTGAAAAAAGAGTAACATCGCCAGAAAAAGCATATCTTTTTTTTATTTTTAAATTTTTAAGTTCATTAACCTCGCACTCTTTAAAAAAGCATTTTCCATTAAATGAATGTTTTATTTTCCAATTGTTGTCTTTATATAAAATCAACTTATAAGAGCAGTTAAGATTCGAAAAAGAAACCAAATGTTTTTGCATTGCATTATAAAATGAAAATTCTTTTTTATATTCAAACTCAAAAGTTATATTATCTTCATTTAAAAAAATATTTCTTATATTTTCAAAGCCTCCAAACTCTTCTATAGCTTTTTCCGGAGACATCAAAGCATAATATAAAAATTCAAAAGCTTTTATAAGATTACTTTTACCGGCATTATTAGGGGCTACAATACAATTAATCTTCCCTAGCTTAATTTCAAAATCTTTAAAAGACTTAAAATTACGTATTTTAACTCTTTTTAACATCCTCTACCCACTTTATTTTTTATATAATTGTAGCAAAAAAGGCGTCATATGAATTACGGAATAGATATCTGGGGTGCCAATAATTTTTTTATTGAAAACGGAAAACTCAAAATAAACTACGGCAACCAACCGGCTTTAATAGACATCATTGAAGAAATTGAAGAAAAAGGAATAAAAGGTCCTATTCTTCTTCGTTTTCCTCATCTTATAAGAAAACAGATAAACTCTCTTTACACATCCTTTAACAAAGCTATTAAAGAGTTCGAATACAAAGGCAAGTTTCACGCCGTATTTCCACTAAAGGTAAATCAATTCCCGAGTTTCGTAAAACCTCTTATAAAAATAGCCCAAAAATACAACTACGGTCTTGAAGCCGGAAGTAAAGCAGAGCTTATTCTTGCTATGGCGTATAACAACAAACAAGCCCCAATTACCATAAATGGTTTTAAAGACAAAGATATGATACGTTTAGCCTTTATAGCCGGATTTATGGGCTTTGACGTAACTATTACCATAGAAGGGCTAAACGAACTAAAATCTATTATAGAAGTAAGCAAAGAGTATAGAAAAATGCCTGTTAATATCGGAATAAGAATCCGTCTTCATACAAGTGGTGCCGGAATATGGGCGAAATCCGGTGGAATCGAATCTAAATTTGGATTAAGCTCAACAGAAATTATAGAAGCTGTGGAGATTTTAAAACAAGAAGGTATTTTAGAAAAACTTAAAATGATTCATTTTCACATAGGCAGTCAAATAAACGATATTTCCCCTCTTAAAAAAGCGATAAGAGAAGCCGGAAATATCTACGCAGACCTTAGAAAAATGGGTGCTAAAAACTTAAGTGCGATTAATATAGGAGGAGGTCTTGCGATTGAATACTCTCAATGGGAAGAAAAAAGAGACAAAAACTACTCCATTGAAGAGTTTAGTAACGACGTCGTGTATCTTTTAAAAGAAATTTCAAACAAAAAGCAAGTCCCGATGCCGAATATTTTCACTGAAAGCGGCAGATTCATTGCTAGCCCGTCTACTATTTTGATAGCACCGGTTATCGAACTCTTTTCTCAAGAATACAGCGAAAAATCACTAAGACTCAAAAATAAAAATCCCGACCTTGTAGAAGAACTTATAGACCTATACGACACAATAAACGACAATAACTACATAGAATACTTCCACGACGCACTTGATCATTTTGAGAGTCTTTTAACACTCTTTGATTTAGGATATATAGACTTAACAGACAGAAGCAACAGTGAAATACTAGTTCATTTAATTATAAAAAAAGCCCTCTCTTTTGCTACGACCAAAGGATTTAAAAATAAAGAACTAAAATCCATTAACGAAAAAATCCAAGAAAAATACCTTGCAAACTTTTCAATATTCCAAAGTCTTCCGGACTTTTGGGGACTTGGACAAAGGTTTCCGGTAATGCCTATTACAAAACTAAACATAGCCCCAAACAGAAGTGCAACGATTTGGGATATTACGTGTGATAGTGACGGGGAAATTACTTTTAACAAAGAAAATCCGATTTACTTACACGATGTTGATTTAACAAAAGAAAAATACTATTTAGCATTTTTCCTTGTAGGAGCTTATCAAGAGATTTTGGGAATGAAACACAATTTATTCAGCTATACGAATGAAGCTATTATAAGTTTTGACGAAGACGGTAACCACAAAATAGATTTCCTAGAACCAACCCAAAAAATAAGAGAAATTTTAATAGACCTAGATTACGATATCAACGAAATTGAATGGAAATTAAAAGACAACATAGAAAAAAATATAAAACAAGAAGAAGAACAAAAAGAAATTTTAGGAGAACTTTTACTTTTACTTAACGATATGGTCTATCTTAAAGATTAGTGGAAGTATGGTCGTTATTTGGGGCTATCTCTTCTCTTTTTATTAAATTATCCACTTTTAAAATAGTAATAATTCTACCATCATCCATTCTACCTACTCCCTCAATTATATCTTCTTCGTTTGAATAAGTATCGGGAGGCGGCAAAATGTTTTTTTTCTTAATTCTAAGAGTGGACGTTAACCTGTCTATAATAAACGCCACGTCTTCATTTTTAATTTTCATTACTATAAATCTGGTATTTTCATCTATATCATTAGCAGAAATTCCGAATTTAATTCTTAAATCAATAAGAGGCAATACGTTTCCTCTTAAGTTAAACACTCCTAAAACATAATCAGGAGTAAAAGGAACCCTTGTCCACTCAATAGGTTTTATAATCTCTTGAATAGAAAGAATCGGAACCGCAAACTCTTCTTCACCTACTACAAACCCTACAAGCTGAGCCACTTCTTCAGAGATATTTTCTTCCGGTTTTGTTAAAGTTTGTTGCTGTTGTTTTACAATTTTATTTAAACTACCCATAGCCTACCTTTATAATCCTAAATTTCTTCTAACTACATTTTGCAAATACTCTTTTGTATAAGGTTTTGTAATATATTCGTTCATTCCAACTTCAACTCCTCTTACCCTATCGGACTTCGTAGCCCTACTCGTAACAGCAATTAAAGGAAGTTTTCTGTATTTATTGTATTTTCTAATCTCTTGAGCCAGCGTATACCCGTCCATTCTAGGCATTTCTATATCAATAAGCATAGCATCTACATCATTACTTTTTAAAAGTTGAAGAGCTTCAACTCCGTCTTTTGCTTCTAATAAATTAACTCCCAATTCTTCCAAAGCCCCTCTCATTATTTTTCTATCCATTGCCGAATCGTCAACAAGCATTACCGTATAATCACTAGGTTTCTCTTTTTTCTTTTTAGCTTCGTTTAAAGAATCGGTAACTATTTTTCTATTATGAGTCTCTTTTGCAAGTTTCATTAAAGTACCTACATCAACTATAAGAGTAACTCTACCGTCTCCTCTGATAGTAGCCCCAGCAATTCCTGGAAGTCCTTTTAAAAATTCACCCAAAGATTTAATAACTATCTCTTCTTGTCCTATAAATCTATCAACAATAAGACCTATTTTCGTAGCACCAAGTCCTAGAATAACTACATAAAGGTATTTTTCCGGCTCAAGCACTTTTTCTATTTCGAAAATATCAGCCATATTTACAAGAGGAAGTACTTCTTCGCGTAATTTAAGAACGCTTTTACCCTCTATCATATAAATATCTTCTTCTACGATTCTTACCGTTTCAATTACGTTTGATAAAGGCACCGCAAATAAATCTTCTTGACTAACTACAAGCAACGCTTGAATAATAGCAAGAGTTAGAGGAATTTTCAGTTTAAAAGTCGTTCCTTGACCAGGAATAGAATCAACTTCTATAATTCCGTTTAGTTTTTCAATGTTTGTTTTAACAACATCCATTCCAACTCCACGCCCGGAAACACTTGTAACCTTAGCGGCTGTTGAAAATCCTGGTTTAAAAATAAGCATAAACGCTTCTTTATCGTTCATATTCGCAGCTTCGCTTTCCGTAATAACACCTTTTTCTACTGCTTTTCTTTTTAAAACTTCCGGGTCCATTCCACGACCGTCGTCTTTAATCTCAATTACAATCATATTACCTTCATTGTAAGCCCTAAGCCAAACTGTCCCCTCTTCCGGTTTTCCTTTGGCTTTTCTCTCTTCCGGTGGTTCTATTCCGTGGTCAACGGAGTTTCTAATCATATGCACAAGAGGGTCTCCGATTTCTTCGATGATAGATTTATCAAGTTCTGTATCTTCCCCTTCAATTATCAGTTTGACTTTTTTACCAAGTTCACGTGAGAGATCTCTTACAAGTCTAGGGAATTTGTTAAAAACTTTTCCAATTGGAAGCATTCTCGTTTTCATTACGGCTATTTGAAGGTCCGTTGTAACGATAGAAATACTTGAAACTACTTGATTAAGTTCTTCTAAAAACTTTTCACCTTCGTATCTTTCTTCTACGTCGTTATAAATTTTTATGAGTCTATTTTTAGCAAGAACAAGCTCTCCAATTAAATTCATTAATTGGTCAAGTCTTTTTACGTCAACTCTAATAGTCTGTTCGGCTAATGAAGATATCGCTTTTTTTACCTCTTTTTTCTTCTGCTCTTGTGTAAGGGCTTGTTTTTTAGGAGCTACTTCTTTTTTTTCATTTGAATCCGAAAGGTTTTCTTTTTTTTCTGTGTTTGAATTATCTTTATTCTCTTCTTTTTTATCATCTTTAGACTCTTTTGAACTTTCAGATGATTTATCTCCTTTGTTTCTAAGCTCAACCAAATGCTCCAGCACTACATCCGCTTCTTCCGGAGTTAATGAATCAAAATCAATCTCATCCGCGTTTTCAAGCGTAATTTCATCTAAATTTATATTTCCTACTTTCTTAGGAGCACTGTTTCTAAGTTCCACTAAATGTTCAAGTACCGCGTCAAGCTCTTCCGGGCTTAATGAATCTAAATCAATATCATCTGCATTTTCAAGCGTAATTTCATCTAAATTTATATTTCCTACGATTCTTGGTTTTTCTTCTTTTTTCTTATTTTCGTTTTGTTCTTGAGTAGCACCGCCGTTTACAATAGCATCAAGCTTAACCACTATAGGTTCTATATCAATATCCGGAGCGGAATCTTCTCCGTTATCACGGATATATTCCAAAATTCCTTTCATAGCGTCTATAGACTCTAAAATAACGTCCATAATATCAGGAGTAATGGTCAATTCACCTTTTCTTGCTTTATCAAGTACTGCTTCCATATGATGAGTAAGACGAGTTAATTTATCAAAATTCAAAAAACTTCCACTACCTTTGATAGTATGAGCGACTCTAAATATTTTATTTAATAAATCCAAATCATCCGGGTTATTTTCAAGTTCAATCAAATCCTGGTCCATCTCCTCAATCATCTCAAACGCTTCTACTAAGAAGTCTTCTAATAACTCTTGAATTTCATCCATAGCCTACCTTTTTTAGAGATTACTGTTTTTGATTATGTAAAATATCTGCAATTTGTTGATAAAATTTAGCCGAATCGAATTTAACCAAATACCCTTCGGCTCCAACCTCTTTACCTCTTATATCGCTAAACGCATCTGAAATGGAAGAACTGAATATCAATGGTATATCTTTAAATCTATTATCTGCATGAATTTTAGCAGCCATATGATAACCGTCCATTTTAGGCATTTCTATATCACTTAAAATTAATTTCAATTTATCTTTTAATTTATCTCCATATACCGCATAAAGCTCTTCAAGTTTTTGAAGTCCCTCTTCTCCATTTGTAGCTTCTATCACCTCAAAGCCCATTTTTTCCAAAGCTTCTCTTTCTATCCTTCTAGCAGTCGCACTGTCATCAACTAAAAGTACCATCCCGCTAAATTTTTCTATTGAATTAATATCAACTTCTTCCAAATTAGCCTCAAAAAGCCCCATTTCTTCAACAATACTCTCAAGATCCAAAATTAAAAGAATTTCACCGTTTTCTATTCTCGTAATACCGGTAATTTTACTTCTATCAAGCTTTCCTTGTCCGACTCCAAATTGGGCAGGTTCTATATCAGCCCATGAAATTCTTCTGATTCTTTTTGCATCGTGAACTATAAAGCCTATTAAAATATTATTAAATTCAGTAATAATTACCCTTTTTTTAATAAGAGATTCATCCTCGCTAGGAACTTCTATTCCCATCCATTTAGCCAAATCAACAACCGGTACAACCACACCTCTTAAATCGAAAATACCCTCTATATAATCTTCACTTCCCGGTAATTCCGTAAGTTCGGGCATTTTGATAATTTCCCTAACTTTCGCAACGTTTATCCCGTATACACCTTCATAAATACTTCCGTCCGGTTCTTTTTTGTATAATCTAAAATCCACAAGCTCAAGTTCGTTTGAGCCGACTTTTAACGTTTTATTGTCCATCCACTTCCTTTAAGGAGTTTTTTATAAATTTCATATATTTACCCTCGCAATAATATGATGGCAAATTTATGTAATTTTCTATTTTTTCATTCTGATGGTAATGACCTTCGATAATTATATCATAATCGTATAATTTTAACTTTTTTTTAACGATTTTTTGAAAATTTTTTATTTTTGTACATTTAATCGGTTTTTTAAGTAACTTTTTAAAAAGCCAGGAATTTAAAAAATTAAAACTTACAATATGACACAAATCTTCCACTACTCTGTTTCGGATAATTTTAGAATAAATCATATAGCTTTTATCATCATCCGTTAAATCCCCGTGCGTTAAAAAAATACTTTTTTCTCTATCCACAAAAGCATCTGCAAAAATTACATCCGGAAAAATAGAACTTATATTAAAATCGTGATTTCCGGGAGTATAATAAACAGAAGTTTTTTTGCTTAAAAGATTGATTTTATCAATTGCTTCTTTATTGTATAAAATAAGATAATCAAAAGGCAAAAGAAGATGAAAAATATCCCCAAGCAAAAATACTTGAGGTGGAGGGGCTTTTATCCAACTATCAAGTAAATTCAAAAACTCTTTATTACCTTTTTTATAATGAACGTCCGCAATAAAAACACTATCCTCTTTTACTATAACGTCTCTATGGAACATACGCGACTTTAGGAAGGGCCAATCCTTCATCAAACCCAAACATCAAATTAGCGTTTGCCACTGCCTGGCTTGAAGCTCCTCTTAATAAGTTATCAATTACGCTGTTTATAAAAAGCATATTTTTATTTTTCATAGCAAAAATATCACAAAAATGAGTTCCTGAAACATTTTTAATTTCTACCGGTCTTTCACTAACTCTTATAAATTTTTCGTCTTTATAAAATCTATTTAAAACTTCAAGTGGGTCAATATCTTTTTTTAATTTTGCATAAATACTAACTTGCATTCCTCTTGTAATAGGAAGAAGCTGTGGGACAAACGTAACTTCAATACCAGTTTTTTCTTTAATTTCAATAGAGTGACGATGCTTTATAGGATTATAAGCAAAAAAGTTTTCATTATCTTTTACAAAATGGGTACTCTCTTTTAAGCCCTTTCCAGCTCCGCTAACTCCACTTTTTGCATCAATAAAAACCCCGTTTTCAATATACTCTATAAAAGGATAAAGGCCTAGAATAGAGGCTGTAGGATAACACCCCGGATTTGCCACTAAAGAACTTTTTTTTATGTAATCTCTAAAAATTTCAGGAAGCCCATAAGATGCGTTTTCAATATTCTTAGGGTCTATATGAGGGCAGTAATAATTTTCGTAATTATTTTGTTTTAGTCTATAATCGGCAGAAAAATCAACTATTTTCGTATGTCTGTAAAGCTCTTTTACTATACTCATAGCCGTCTTATGTGGCACCGCAAGAAACACCAAATCAAACTTTTTTAGTTTTTCAATATCGTTTTTTTGAATTTTAGCTTCAAACACTCCTTTTAAAGCCAGATAAATATCTTCTATTCTCTCTCCTCCCTCACTTCCAAAAAGAGCTTCTATTTTAAAGTGAGGGTGATTTAAAAGAATTTTAATAAGCTCAAGCCCAGTATAACCACTCGCTCCTACAATTGCCGTTTTTATCATCCTAAACCCCCGTACTTCCAAAGCCACCACTTCCACGTTCAGTGGAACTTAGCTCATCAACTTCTAAGATTTTAGCTTGAACAACCGGAGCTATTACCGCTTGAGCTATTCTATCTCCTTTTTTAATTTCAAAATCTTCATTACCTAAATTAATAAGCAATACTTTTATCTCTCCTCTATAATCACTATCAATAGTACCCGGAGAATTTAAAACACTTACTCCGTGTTTAAAAGCAAGACCACTTCTTGGGCGTATTTGTATTTCATATCCTTTTTCAATCTCAAAAGCAAGCCCAGTTGAGATTAACTTTCTCTCACCTTTTTTAATTACCACCTCATCAACTGAATGCAAATCAAACCCGGCAGCTTCTTTTGTTTGGTATGAGGGAATCAGAGCTTCTTGATTTAATTTTTTAATTTTTAGTTTCATTTTAACAACTCACTTAATGTTTTTTCATCTACACCTAAAATATCTGCTACTTTTTCTTTATCATTAAATGTTAAAATTAATTTATTTGCAATCTCTTTCATAGCCAAATATTTTCCCTCTTCAATACCTTTTTGAATACCTTTTTGAATACCTTTTTGAATACCTTTTTGAATACCTTTTTGAATACCTTTTTGAAACCCTTTTTCCATACCTATTTCATAACTTGGCAAATCTTCCCATTTTAAATGCTGAAGTCCCATTTCTTCCTCCTTTACAACTTCTTTCAAATCTCTGCTAGTAGATAATTCTTCAAGCATCAAGAGATATTTTTTAAAATCATTCTTATCCTTACTTAGATGATAAAGTCTCAAAAGAATATTTCTAATTACCTCTTTTGGGTCTTTATCTTCAAAATCACATAAAATAGCCAATACCAAAGCTTCTGGTTTATCTACTTTCAAAAATCTATCACAAGGAATAGTTTTAGTATCTATAATTGTATACTCATAATTAAACGATTTAGTAAAAATTCCATTTTTCATATAGTTTTTTTGTTTACCTATATAAAGGACGTACTGGAAAATATCATATTCTTTAAATCTTGAATATATCTCCAAAAAATATCTCGCCATTCTAATTGGCATATTATAATCATTTGAACTTTGAAACTCAATATGAATAATTTTGTCTTTGGACTTAACTAAAACATCAGTCTTTTTAGACTCTATTTTCTCAAATTCTATATCTAAAAATTCAAAATCATCAATCTCCAGACCTATAAAATATTTAAGCAAATCTTTTATAGTCTCTTTTGTAATGCTCTTTAAAATCGTATCTTTTTTCATTATGAAAAACAGATATCTTCATAACAAATTTTCTCAATCTCATACACTTTAACACCACCTGGAAGCTTAACCTCAACCTCATCTCCGACTTCTTTACCTATTAATGATTTTGCAAGGGGTGAGTGGTATGAGATTAGACCTTTATCCGGATTTGCTTCCGGTGCTCCAACAATTGTATATTTTTCCTCTTCATCCGTATCTACGTCAATTAAATAAACCGTACTACCAAATGCCACTCTATTATGTGCGTGTTCTTTTGGGTCAACTACAACTGCTCTAGATAAAATATCGCTAAGTTCGGCTATTCTTCTTTCTATGTGAGCCTGTTTTTCTTTTGCAGCGTGGTATTCTGCGTTTTCTTTTAAATCCCCAAGTTCTCTTGCAGCGTCAATTTCCTTTGCAACTTCCGGTCTTGCTACCGTTTTTAAATACTCAAGTTCTTTTGCCAGTTTCTCATAGCCGTGTTTTGTCATCGGTTCTTTATGCATTCTTATCCTTTTTTAATTTAATTATACCAAAAGTTTCGCTACATTATCGCTACTGCCGTATTTCAAAACTTCTCTAAGTTTTTTAGCCTTTTCTTGAAACTCTTTTAAACCAGATTCTTTATAATCTCTTAAAAGCTCACTTATCTCAAACTTTTGTAAATACTCTTTATGAAACTCTCCAAGACCTTCTTTTTCAAAAATAATATTAGCAAGACCTACATATTTCAAATCCACAACCGCTTTTGCTATAAAATATTCAATCCACCTGGCTTTATACATAAGCACAAAAGGAGTCCCTATCATTGCGGCTTCAAGAGTAGCGGTACCTGAACAGATATAGGCAAAATCGCTATTTAATAAAGCCTTTTTTGCATCAAAAATTAATTCAAATTCTTTTATATCTCCATAAATTTCGTCTATCTTATTTTTATAAATAGGCGGAATTGCAAGAAGAGGCTTTTTATCAATTTTTTTTGCAAGCTCTTTAAAAGTAGGCATTAAAGATTTAATCTCACTTCTCCTACTACCCGGTAAAAACGCTACATTTCCCTTTTCTTTATCATCTCTAAAAATTTTAATCTCATCTAAAAGAGGATTTCCAACATATATCCCGTCTTTCCATATTTCACGCTCAAACGGGAAAATATAAGCCTTTTTATCAATATATTTATTAACTTCTTTTATCCTCCCCTTTTTCCAAGCCCAAACTTTTGGAAGAATATAATAAATTATCTCTTTATAAGGATACTTTTCTTTTATTTTTTTTGCAAGCCTTAGATTAAATGAAGGTGCGTCAATCAATAAAATCTTATCAACCTTACCTGCTAAGTCACTTAGTTTTTCAATAGTCTCTTTTGCAAGTTTAATCTTTGGCAATACATCAAAAAACCCCATTACATTAAACTCATTGCTATCAATTATAGGTTCTCCTAAAGATTTATCAAAAATTCCTACAACCTCAACACCATCTAACCTCTTTAAAACTTCTTTTAAATGCAAATTTGCACTCGGCTCAATCGCACTTATTAAAATTTTACTCAAATTCAACCTTTGATTGATGAATTATTTTTTTATTTTTCTTTGGCTTTGTTTTACACTTCTTTTTATCCTCCACTTTTCCATCAATAAGTTTTCCTCCGAAATTTCTTGGCATACACATCTTAACCCTTTAAAACTGAATTGATAATTTTTTCTATCTTATCTTTTCTTAATTGTTTTTTGAAAACAATCTTTATTTTTTCATTAAAGAATTTTTCTGCCATTTTTATTTTTATTTTTTCTTCAAGAGTTAAATCTTTTTCATCTTTATCTTTTGTTTCTATTACAAAACATACTTTCCTAACTTCATCACCTCTTTTTAAAACATACGCAAAATCTGGAGAATAGCTTTTTCCTCCTATTATAGGAATTTTTATTGAGTTTTTAGGAATTTTTGTAAATACTTCTATCACATCGTCATTATATTTAATATTTTCTTTTTCCAATTCACTATCATAAAAAAGCT
>Ga0256836_1000459_pt1 | contig 21423 bp, 23 predicted proteins | sample 4561380metaG_FD_185974 | JGI IMG/M metagenome (GOLD analysis project Ga0256836, IMG submission 185974) | Hydrothermal vent microbial communities from Guaymas Basin, Mexico - 4561-380 | ecosystem: Environmental > Aquatic > Marine > Hydrothermal vents | place: Mexico: Guaymas Basin | collected...
GGAATTTCAAACTTTGCAACCTGCGTGGTAGAAGGGAATCCAGTTTCCTACATCATAGACGGTAGAGGATTAAAGACACTTCTCAGGAAAAAGCTCAAAAAGATATTTAACCTTCAAAAAAGACTTGCCAACCTAAAAAATAAAGGACTTCCGACGATTCAGTTAGAGAAGAAACTCCATAAACTCTGGAAAAGCGTTAGGAATCTTTTGAGGGACTACGCACACAAAGTAAGCAGTCTCATAACAAAACTTGCGGTTTTAAACAACGTTAAGACGGTGGTGATAGGGAAAGTTCAAGAGTCAAAGAATAAAGAGAACAATCTACCCGACCTTGTGAATCAGATGTTCAAGCTGTTACCTCATGGGAAGGTAACGGAATACTTAAGCTACAAGCTTAAAGAGTTAGGGATAGGAGTAAAGCTGGTAGACGAGAGCTATACTTCCGTTACCGACTCCTGCGATAGAAGAGCGGGAGTTAAAAAGGAAAGTAAGGGTAACGGAAGGAGGATAAAGAGGGGACTTTTCCTGTCTCCGATAAAAGGACTCATCAACGCAGACGTTAACGGAGCGAGGAACATTTTAAGGAAGTTCAAGGAGAAGTGGTTTGACCTTGTAACGGGACTCAAGAAAGTAGTGAAGATAAGAGTCTACAAGTTAAGCGAAGGTATCTCCGAATCCCTGCGATTTGCGGGGATAGGAGTAGTGGGCGGCGTGAACCCGCCCGAAGGGATAAGGGTAGGGATAACCTACCAAACTCCCTCAGAAGCCTACGACTTTAGTCGTAGGTAGTTCACTTCTATTTCAAAACGACTTCCTTCCAGTACTTTCTCACCATCTCCTTGGTTGACTGGGGAAGGGGGATATACCCGAGCTTCACGGCTATTTGGTCTCCATTTTTAAAAGACCAGTCGAAGAAATCTATAACGAGCTTGTTTTTCTCTTTCTTTTCTCTGGGCAGGAGGATTACGCTTGCAGCCGTGAGGGGCCAGCTTTCCTTACCGGGCTGAAGGAGGAGGTTTCCGGGAAGGTAAAAGTGTTCTTTCATTTTCCAGCTTGCGTGTGCGGCGGCTGCTTTAAAGGTTTCCTCCGTCGGCCTCACAAAGTTCCCGTCCCTGCTCTGGAGCTGAGCGGCAGTTAGGCCGTTCTGGAGTTTGTAGGCATACTCAACGTATCCGATTGCTCCGGGGGTTTGCTTTACGTAGTTCGTTACCCCTGCATTACCCTTTGCCCCGAGTCCGACAGGCCAGTTGACCACTTTTCCGTAGCCGACCTTGCTCTTCCACTCGGGGCATACCTGACTGAGCCAGTAGGTAAAGTTCCATGTTGTTCCTGATCCTTCTGCTCTGTGAATAACCGTTACCCTCTGATGAGGGAGGTTTAAGTTCGGATTATCCGCTTTGACTTCGCTGTCGTCCCAGTACTTGATTTTGCCCATAAAAATGTCGCAAACAATTCTGTTTGATAGTTTTATCTGGCTGTCTCCGATTCCGGGCAGGTTATAAACGACGACTATCGAGCCTATTATTGCGGGGAACTGGTAGAGCTTCCTTTTATCAAGTTCTTCCGGAGTGAGCATCTTGTCGGAACCGCCAAAATCCACTGTCCTTTCTGTAACCTGCCTGATTCCTCCTCCGGAGCCGATACCCTGATAGTTAACTTTTACCCCTGTTGCTTTTTCATAATCTTTAGCCCAGTTAATATAGACGGGATATGGAAAGGTCGCTCCGGCTCCGTTTATCGTTGCCTTTGATTTCGCTTTTCCTTCCGGTGCCTTCTTCTCGGAGCTTCCTCCGAAACATCCTGAAAGAATTACCACCGGCAGAGTTAACGTGGCTATGAGTTTTTTCATCTTTCCCTCCGAATTTGTTGTAAGCTAATTCTATTAAAGCTACCACTTGACTTGAGCGACTCCCATAAGTGTGCTGCTGTCATCTCCGGCGTTATCCTCTGCGATTACCCTGTCGTGGGCTAAAGTAAATTTGACGTGAGGACTGAATTTGTAAAAAAGGCCGTAGACGAAGTGTTCCCTTACGGAGTCGGACTTGTCCGTGTCTGTATCCCAGTAGTCATACCTTGCTAAAAGTCCCAGGGAGTATCCTGTAAACGGTTTTAGCTTTAGATCTCCGTTGATTGAAAATCCCTTTCGATCGACATCTCCCCTGCTGTAGTAGTTGTCCTTGTTCCAGATGTACTGAGCGGCGATTAAGAAGTAAGGAGTGTTCTCTACAGCGTGAATTTGGTAGATGTGCCTGTCAAACTTTTCTCCTTTGTGGTCGAAAGAGTGGACTGTATGGCCGGAAAGGATAAATCCGTCAATCAGGTTAAAAGATACTCTTCCCTCCAGCGATTTTCCAAAGTGCTCGCTCTCTTCTTCTCCGTGGTAGCCCTCTCCGTTGAAAATTCCGAACTCCCAAGAGGCAATTCCGTACTTTCCTTTAAAGTTCGCTCCGAAGTCGGCTGAGTTTATAAGGCCTGCTCCGCTGTGGTTTTCTATCATGGTTTCTTCAAGATCCCTGTGAAGCCAGCCGTGGTGTTCCTCCCAATCTATCCACGGTCTGTGAACGAGTCCCAGTTCAACTCCCGTGTGGGGGATAACGTTGTGAAAGTATACGTAGGCGTACTTTAGCCTTGCCACGTAAGATCCGTCCATGTTGCCGCCGGAGTTTTTCTCCTGTTTGATATCTAACGTTGTTCTGAAGTAATCTTTTTCGTTGAAGTAACCTCTGAGTTCTATGTAATTCCTCGTGAGCTTAAACGAGTTCTTGTGGTTTTTGCCTTTAAGGTCGGCGTCGTAGTGAATGTAGGCAACTCCCCCGATTTTCAGCTTTTTGTCCTTTGATGTTAGAACCGTGCCTCCTTCCCGGGCCGGAATTTCAATCTTTACGGGTTTCCTTCCCTTTCCAGGGGTTAAGTACAGCCTTCCTTCGGAATCGATGTAGAGCTGTTTTACCGGTATGCCGTTTATGAGAATTGTTGTTCCCGTGGAGACGGAGGGAAAAGCAAAGGACAGCAGAGTAAGTGCTGTAAGGAGTTTTCCTTTCATACCCTTGTACCTCCGCACTTTCGTTAAAAATAGTTTAAGGAAGAAATTGTTAAGAATGTGTTAAGGAACGCTATCTTTTTGTCGGAAGGTCAGGGCTGTTTGTTCATATACTTGGCTATCAGTCTTGAAATCCTGTAGTTCTTTGACTCGTTAGCAAGATCAAGGGGAGTTTTCCCCCTGTTGTTCTTGATTTTGGGGTCTGCTCCGCTTTCAAGGAGGATTTCTGCAACGCCGTAACTTCCGGAAATCGCGGCGTAGTGGAGGGGAGTATTTCCGTAGTTATCCTTTACGTTAACTTCAGCACCGTTTTCTATGAGGAACTTCGCCATCAGCGGCCTTTTGTAGATTGCCGTAAGGTGGAGGGGGGTGTAGCCGTACTTGTCCCTTGCGTTGACGTCTGCACCTTTTTTAACGAGAAGCTTTGCCACCTTTAAGCTGTTCCTGACTACTGCATCATGAAGGGGAGTAAATCCAAAGTAGTCCTTCGCGTTTACGTCGGCCCCGTGATTTATCAGGAATTCGGCAAAGTCCGGATCGTTAAAGTCAACGGCGTAGTAGAGGGGAGTTTGGTTAAACTTGTTTCTGAAATCCACGGGGATTTTCCCGGAAGCTATAAGTTCCCTTGCTTTATCAAACTTCCCGCTCCGAAGGGAAAGGAAGAATTCCCTCTTTATTTCCTTTTCGATTTTTACCGTGTTTTTGTTCCCTCCGTACGCTGCGGTTGCAGCCGTGAGGAAAATTAACAGTGAAAGCAGAAAAGATTTCATCTCTTCCTCCTTAGCTCTTCTAAAGCCTTAATCAGCCCGTCAAGGTCTCCCGTCTCTACGTAGAGCTTCCTGTCCGGCGTAAACGTGGCGCCTTTCTCTTTCACGAAGTTTACGAAGGCTTCGGGTTCAAACTCTGCGGAGTCTCCGAAAGCAATTATAGCTTTTCCCGACGGTGAAAGGGTGATTTCTTTCACTCCGAGTTCTTTTGCAATTCTTTTGAGCTTCATAACTTTGAACATGTTTACCAGCGGATCCGGTAGGTATCCGCGGAGTTCCTTCAGTTTTGAAAGTATCTCCTCCGAACCCTTTCCCCTTCCGAGCTCGGCGTAGAGCTTTAACCTTTCCCTCTCGTCTTCTATGAAATCTTCAGGTATGTAAGCTTCCACTGGAACGGTGATTTTGACGTCTTCCTCTTCTTTTTCCTTTACGGCCTCTTCAAAGAGCTTCAGGTAAAGGTCAAGACCAATACTTTGAACAAAACCGCTCTGCTTCGGCCCGAGGAGAGTGCCCGCCCCCCTTATCTCCAGGTCTTTCATTGCAAGCTGGAAACCTCCGCCGAGGGGGGAAATCTTCTTCATAGCTTCAAGCCTTTTGACGGCCTCGGGGGTAAGCTTCGCCTTTGGAGAAGTCAGCAGGTAGCAGTATCCCTTCTCAACTCCCCTTCCGACTCTTCCCTTAAGCTGGTAAAGCTGGGATAGGCCGAACTTTTCGGCTCCGATTACTATCAGCGTGTTTGCCGTCGGAACGTCGATTCCGGATTCAACTATTGATGTTGCTATAAGGATTTTTATCTCTCCCTCAAAAAACTTATGCATTATTCTTTCTATCCTGTCGCCCCTCATCTGGCCGTGGACGACCTCTATCGGGGTTTTGGGGAAGAGTGAGGCGACCTTTTCCCTTATCTCCTCAAGGGCATCTATGTCGTTCTGGACGATGAAGACCTGACCGCCCCTCTCAAGCTCCCTTTCAATGGCAGTTTTCAGGATTTTGTCCGAGTACTTACCGACTACTACCTTTGTTCCTCTTCTTCCCGCAGGCGGAGTTTCTATGAGGGAGATGTCGCGAAAGCCCGAAAGGGCTGAGTAGAGGGTTCTGGGTATGGGGGTTGCGGAGAGGTACAGGACGTCGAGGTTGGCCTTCATCTTTGTGAGTTTTTCCTTCGTTTTTACTCCGAACCTGTGTTCCTCGTCTATTATGAGGAGGCCGAGATCCTTAAACTCCACGTCATCCTGAGTTAGCCTGTGGGTACCGATGATTATGTCAATCTCTCCCCTCTTCAGCCTTTCCAGTATCTCCTTCTGCTCCTTTTTGCTTTTGAAGCGGGAAATCATCTCGATTTCCACCGGGAAGCCTTCAAACCGTTTCTTAAAGGTTCTGTAGTGCTGATCTGCAAGAACCGTTGTCGGGACGATCACCGCAACCTGCTTCCCGGAGGTTACGGCTTTCATGGCCGCCCTCATTGCAACTTCCGTTTTCCCGAACCCCACGTCACCGCAGAGAAGCCTGTCCATGGGCTTTTCTGATTCCATATCTCTGTAGACTTCCTTTATGGCTCTGGACTGGTCGGGAGTGAGCCTGTAAGGAAACTTCTCTTCAAAGGCTTTTATCAGTTTCTCGTCCCCTTTCAGCTTTTCTCCCGTTGCCCTCTTCCTCTCCTTGTAAAGTTCTGCAAGCTCCTTTGCGAACCTCAGGAGAGAAGCCTTAATCTTCCTTTCAAGGTTTTTCCAGGATGTTCCGCCGAGCCTGTCAAGCTTCGGAGATTTACCCTTGTAGCCGGAATACCTGTATATTCTGTCAAGCTGGGTAAAGGGAGCGTAAAGCTTTTCCCCTCCGGCGTACTCTATCTCCACGAAGTCGTAAGTTTTCCCTCCGATTTCCCTGCTGACGATTCCCTGGAAGAGGCCTATGCCGTAGTCCCTGTGAACGACGAGCGTCCCGGGCTCAAGGGCAGTGACGTCTTCCTCCCTGCCCTTCGGTATTGGAATTTCTCCCTCCGCCACCCAGGCAGTTCCCTTTTCTTCGAAGCGGAATCCGCCGGAGGAGATGCTTTTTTCAAAGGAGACATCCAGTCCGAGCTTCTCCGCCGCTTTCTCTGCCTCTTCCCTGAGGACTTCGGTTTGGTAGATAAACCTTACTTTAAGCCCTGAAAGTCCTTTCAGAATTTCTTCCGTTTCTCCCTCCTCTGCCGGAGGAAGAGGGGAAATTGAAAAGTCAACGGCTCCTTTCACGCGCTTTTCGTAGATGAGCAGTTTTTCCTCAAACTTCCCGTTCCAAATGAACTTTTCCGGCGGAGAGGCCGGTACGGATTCTCTCTTAAGGATTTCCCAGTTTTCCTTTACCTGAGAAAAGAAGCTGTCCCTGGCGGTTCTCACCTGGTCGGGCTCTAAAACGATTGCGGGCAAGTTCCCCGTGTATTCGGTTACCGGTACGAGGTTAAAGACTTCCGGCAGGAGCTTTTCCGCACCGCTGATCTCTCCGAGCAGCAAGTGCCTTTCGAAAATTTCCGGATAGTTATCTTCTAAAGGCTTTAAGATTTCCTTGCTGGCGGGCAGTTCGAGTAGCGGGACGGCAGTAAAACTGTCTACCTCCCTGCCGTTGACGGAAATCCTTTCTACGAGGTCTCCGAAAAACTCCACTACCAGCCTTTCTGACTCGAGTGTTACCAGTTCGAGCTTATCTCCCTTGAGGGAGAACTCTCCCTCTTCGGGTTCGGCGTCCACCCTCCTGTATCCTATCTCCGTAAGCCTTTCCGGTATGACCCTGTAATCGACCTCCTCTCCCCTTTTGATTTCCAGAGTTAGCTCTATGAGGGTTTCCGGCGGTATAACTCTCTGAAACAGGGAGAACGGCGTGGCAACGATGAAGTCGAAGTCGGAGGTAAGCAGTGAGTAAAGGGCTTTCATTTTCCTGAACTGGTAAAGGGAAAGAGGGGAGGAGATATCAAGCGGCGGGACGTCCCATGCCGGCAAAAATAGAGTCTTGATCCCCAGGCGTTTAAGGTCTTCCGAAAGAGCTTCTCCCTGCTGATCTGTCGGGGCAATAAGGATGGCCGGTGAGAGGACAGAGATTAACTCTTTTAGTAGAAAGGCTTTTGATCCGCCGGGTAGTCCGTAGACTTTCGGAACCTCACCTGACTTGAGCTTCCCTTTTATGACTTTTACGTTTCTGGCGAACATAAACCTACTTTGACATTTCGAGCAGTTTTGCTTCTCTCTGCATCAACCTGTTGAACAGGGTATCCCAGAAAACCGTAAGGTCTGAACCGGCATTTTCCCTGAAGAAGTTTTCGGAATCCTCGATTTCTCCCTTCAGAAGTTCAAAAAAGTTATCGTTTTGAAGACCTTTATCGATTTTGTCCTGGTTATAGAGGAAGAAATCTGCAACGATTGTCCTTGCAAGCCTTTCCTTCTTGTCACGCTTCTCAACCATTTTCTCCTCCGAATCCGAAGTGGCGAAGTAGCTTCGCCAGTGTGGTTTTAAGGTTATTCCTTTCTACCACCATATCTATAAGGCCGTGCTCTAACAGGAACTCTGCCCTTTGAAAACCTTCGGGGAGCTTCTGTCTTATAGTTTGTTCAATGACCCGGGGGCCGGCGAAACCTATAAGAGCCTTAGGCTCTGCGATGATTACATCTCCAAGGAAAGCGAAGCTTGCCGATACCCCGCCCATCGTGGGATGGGTGAGGACGGAGATAAAAGGAACCCCCCTTTCCTCAAGGTACGTAAGGGCGGCTGACGTCTTGGCCATCTGCATCAAGGAAACAATTCCCTCCTGCATCCTGGCTCCGCCGGAGGCGGCGATGCAGAGGAAGGGAACTCTTTCCTCAGCCGCCCTTTCTATGTTTCTCGTTACCTTCTCGCCGGCCACCGAGCCCATGCTTCCGCCCATAAACCGGAAGTCGAAGCAGCTGACGAGGACATTGATGCCCTCTATCTTGCCCCGGGCATTAACCACCGAGTCCTTAAGCCCCGTTTTCTCCTGGGCTTCCTTTATTCTCTGGGGGTATGGTTTTCTGTCAACGAATCCCAGGACATCTACGGGAGTAAGCTCCCTATCAAGCTCCTCGTAGCTCCCCCTATCAAAGAGCATGTAGAGCCTGTCCTTTGCAGGAACGGGAAAGTGGTAGCCGCACTTGGGGCAGACCATAAAGTTGCTTTCAAGCTCTCCCCTGAAGAGGAGCGACTTGCACTCCTCGCACTTTATCCAGAGTCCTGACGGAACTTGAGACTGGGGCTTCTGCGGCGCAGGTCGCTTCCTCTTAAAGAGCTTTTCCAGCATTAATTACCCTCTGAAGCAGGCTATCTGAGGTAGTATGTTCAGGAGTTCCCTGAAGGCATCGGATGATATCGTGTAATAAACTTTATTACCCTTTCTCGTTTTTGCAACTATCCCTTTGTATCTGAGGGTTCTTAGGTGCTGAGAAAGAGAGGATTGGGATATTCCCAGCTCCTGCTCGAGATCCGTAACACACATGGGTTTTTCTTTTAGCGTAAAAAGTATTTTAAGCCTTACCGGGGAAGCGAGGGCTTTGAGGCACTCTGCTCCCTCTTCGATCCTTTCATCGTCAAGGATAATGTTATCTTTCTCCATACTGCCTCCTTAAGCCGGTTTAATTTAAATTTTAGACCAGAACTTGAGAAATTACAACATTTACAATATAAAACTAACAGAATCGTTTAGGCGCAATTGAAAGTTCATAATATACGTTTGAAAGATTAAACTTTCAACCTATTCTACTTGAGGAAATTCCATACTATTTTGGAGGTATTCATGAAGGTGATCAGGACGGGCAGTGCACCGGCTCCTGCGGGGCCTTACTCTCAGGGTATCCTGTACGGAAACTTTATTTTTACCTCCGGGCAACTGGGAATTGATCCGGAAACCGGCAAGCTCAGGGAAGACTTTAAGGAACAGGCGGAACAGGCCTTGAAGAACATGATTTCGGTTGTTGAAGCGGCCGGTGGGAGCAAGTGCAGTATAGTGAAGGTAACGGTTTTCATCAGGGACGTTTCCCGTTTTAAGGAGTTTAACGATGTTTATGAAAACTTTTTTCAAAGTTGTCCTTTTCGTCCGACAAGGTCGGTAGTTGAGGTGAGCGGGCTTCCCCTTGGAGCCGACGTGGAGGTGGAATGCATAGCCGTGAGGGGGTAGGAGAACTTTTCGTTGTTGCAACGCCTATCGGTAACCTCAAGGACATAACCTTGAGGGCTTTGGAGGTTTTGAAAAACGTTGACGTCATAGCCTGTGAGGACACGAGACAAACTTTAAAGCTTTTGAATGCTTACGGGATAAAGGGTAAGCGACTGATTTCCTACTACGAGCATAACGAGAGGGAAAGAGCCGAGGAGATCCTGAGGATTATTAAAGAGGGAAAGAGAGTCGCACTCGTCTCTGATGCCGGGACTCCCTGCATTAGTGATCCCGGCTACAGGGTTGTTGCCCTCGCAAGGAAGGAGGGGATAAATGTGATTCCGATTCCCGGTCCCTCTGCTTTAATTGCAGCCCTTTCTGCTTCGGGATTTCCCACGGATCGCTTCTACTTCGGAGGTTTCCTTCCCCGAAAGGAGAAGGAGCTTCGGGAAACCCTTGAGAGATTCCTGAGAAAGGATCATACGGTCGTCTTCTACGAGTCCCCCCACAGGATAATCAGGACTCTGAAGGCAATTTCCGAGCTTTTTCCGGGAAGGAGAGTGGGAATTTTTAGGGAGATTACTAAACTGAACGAGGAGTTCCTTTCCGGCAGGGTTGAAGAGGTACTGGAGGAGGTGGAAACCGGAAAGGCAAAGGGAGAGATTGTCCTTCTCCTTCCGCCTGTAAAAGAGGAAAAAAGAGAGGTTGATCTCGATGAGGTTTTGAAGGAACTTAAGGCAAAGGGCTTGAGAATTTCTGAGGCTGTAAGGGAGGCCAGAAGGCTAACAGGCCTCCCCAAAAGGGAAGTTTACAGGAGAGCACTTGAACTATTTGGCGATTGATGGGTGGCACTCGACAAGCTTTCCGTCCTTGTACTCGTAAGCTTTTATGATGCAGGGCCCTCCTATGTACCGCTCGACGTCGACGAAGGAGGCATAATCGACTTTGAACCACTTTACCGTAAGCTCAAAGGCGAGCATCGGATCAAAGTCCTTGCAGCTGTAGGCGTCAAGGCTGAAGAACTTCTCTTCCGGCCAGGTATGTATCGTGCAGTGGCTCTCAAGCCATATGGAGACCCCGGAGACTCCGCTGTCTTCGGTAGCACGCCTTTTAAGGGTTTCCTCCATGAATTCCAGAGTTCTGCTTTTAACGTTTTCTTCCGATAGCTTCTTAACGAACTGTTCAAGCTCTGACTGGGCAAACGGAAATCTGGCAACTATCGGGGGGTAAACGAGCGTCATGTCGAGCTTCCTGGCAAGCTCCTCCATATAGTCGTAAATGGGTTGGATAGCGTTAATCCTGCTTATATCCGAAACGGTGGCGTCCATCATTACGTGTCTTCCGACAAACTCCATTTTGACCTCCGTAAAAGGGTTGCCCGGCGGAGCAGAAACTACTTCTTTAAAGGAACAACGTCAACAGTTACCGTTGCCTCGATATCCTTGAACAAGTGGATTTTAACTTCGTAAGTTCCCGTTTCCCTTATGGGCTTTTCCAGTATTATCTGCTTCTTCTCTACATCTTCGAAGCCTGCCTTGTGGAGGGCTTTTTCAATTTGTGATGTAGTAACAGAACCGAAGAGTTTTCCTTCCTCTCCTGCCTCGTGCTCTATTGTAATCCTTACGGTGTTGAGCTTCTCTGCAAGCTCCTTATACCTCTGCAGCTGCCTTTCGGCCTTTTTCCTGAGAGAGGCAAGTTCGTTTTTTACTCTTGCAATGTTTGACTTGGTTGCCGGCAGGGCGATTCCGGAGGGTATGAGGTAGTTCCTCGCATAACCATCCTTTACTTTTACGATATCGCCTACCTTACCGAGATTCTCCATATCCTTAATCAGAATTACTTCCATCTTTTCCTCCTTCGTAGAGTTTCTTTCTAAAGTCAATTGCTTGATCGAGGAGCCCCAAGAATGTTGAAAATCCCAGGATAAGTATGGGAAATAGAAGTGCAGAAATCAAAAGAGTAAGCTTCCACAGAGATCCGAGCCTCCTGACGGCGTAGAGGATTACCGATATTCCTTGAACCGTGAAAAGGGAAATAGAAGCGATGAGCAGGTTTATGCCCATCTCGTGAAGGGGCCCTTCCTTGATAATGAGGAAGACCGTTCCTGAAAGCAGAAACAGGATTACGCTCCAGAACCCGAACCTCAGTTCTTCTACCTTCCACTTTTCCCCTGTTATTCCCTGGGCCACGGCGGTCATAAAGTAAGAGAGTAACAGGGAAGAGAGGGCGTAAAAACCGAATCTGTATTTAACGAAGAGTTCAACTTTTCTGACCGGTTCCGGAAGCCCGAAAGCGATTTCTTCCAATACGGCCGATGCAAAAAGGAGAGCTGCCCCGAGTAGAACAAGGTTTTCTGTCGAAAGTCTATTTCTGCCAAAGTAAAGGAATAATCCTATCACGGGAAGTGCCGATAGATCTGCGGCCAACTTGTAATCGTAAAGTGCAAGTACTCCGAGGGCGACTGCCGTTATCAGAAGGGCCACTCCCGGCCCGTCTTCCTTTGAAAGGACGTAAAAAAGTGCGGGAATGAAGATCGAAAGGCCGAAGGCCAGAGGAGATAAGGCCTCCGACTTGCTAAGAAGTCCCGTTCCCACAGTAAGTAATGAATAGATTACGGCAGGTTTATACCTCAACGCCCTCTCCTTAACCTATCTTGACAAACGGAAGGAGTGCAAGGTGTCTTGCCCTTTTAACGGCTCTTGCAAGCTGTCTCTGGTGTTTTGAGCAGACACCGGATATCCTTCTCGGTATGATCCTTCCCCTTTCGGAGATGAAGGGCTTGAGAAGCTCAACGTTCTTGTAGTCAATCTTTTCTATTCTTTCTGCACAGAACTTGCAGTACTTCCTTCTCCTTATAAACCTTCTCTGAGGAAGTCCGTTGCTCATATCCAACCTCCTTTAGAATTCGATGTCATCAATTTCTTCTTCAAGGGATTCTCCGGTTTCCCTTCTCGCATCGAGACCGACTACTCTGTCAGCTCTGACCTCAATTTTACTCCTGCGTTCCCCGGTCTCGGTTTCCCAGGTTGACTGCCTTAAACTTCCTTCGACTAAAACCCTCGATCCTTTATTAAATCGGCTGACTGCCCTGTCTGCCGCATCGCCCCACAGGACGACGTCGATAAAAAGCGTATCTTCCTGCCAGTTACCGTTCCTATCCCTGTAAGGCCTGTTAACGGCAATCCTAAACCTTGTAAACGGCGTTCCTCCCGAGGTGTGCTGAAGCTGAGGATCGGCAACCAGCCGTCCTATAAGAAAAACCCTGTTGAGGTTGGCCATTACTCTTCTCCTTTATTCTCTTCAGAAGAAGCCGGGACGGTTTCTTTCTGGGAAAGCTTTTCTTTAAGCTCCTTAACTTCAGAGGGCTTCAGCCTAAAAAGCAGGAACCTTATAACATCCTCATTAATCCTGAAGAAGTTCTCCATGTTCCTGACGAAGTCCCTCTCGTTTGTTCTTATGTACTCAAGCACGTAATACCCTTTGTCGTAGTCGTTGATCGGGTAGGCAAGCTGCCTCTTTCCCCACTTATCAACCTTTAAGACTTCTCCCTTAAACCTTTCTACGTAGGAGTTGACTTTCTTTATTGCAGCTTCGGTTTCCTCGTCCGACATTGTAGGTCTGAGTATGTAAACCATCTCGTAGTAGTACTCCCTCATAAAGCACCTCCCTTAATTACATTTACTCAAAAGCTTTTGGCTGATCTCTCCGGAGCGGATTATTTCTTCAAGGCACTCCGCCCCTTTTTCTACTGCTTCTCCGATTACCGGAAGTTCGCTTTTTCCGAAAGGAGAGAGGACGTAGTTAACAACATCCTCCTTCCTTTCCGGCCTGCCTATGCCTATCCTTAGCCTCGGGAATTCCCTTGTCCCGAGAGACTTCTCAACAGACTCAACTCCCCTGTGTCCGCCGCTGCTTCCCTTCAATCTGAGCCTGAGTTTTCCCAGGGGAAGGTCAAGGTCATCGTATACGACCATAACCTCTTCCGGCTTTATTTTGTAAAACCTGACAAACTCTGCTATCGATTCTCCGCTTCTGTTCATGTAAGTTAAAGGCTTTAACAGGAAAACTTTCCTGCCGTTAACGGACAGTTCTCCGTATATTCCCCTGAACTTTTCCTTGCTTATGGGAATCCCTAATCTTTCAGAGAGCCTGTCGAGCACCATCCATCCGACGTTGTGACGGGTTCTCTCGTATTCCCTGCCGGGATTTCCCAGTCCCACTACTAACCTTATCATTGTTCCTCTGAGGTTTCCTCTTCGGTTTCCTCAGATGCTGTTTCCTCAGGTTCTACTACAACAGCAACGGTTTCCTCGGGATTGTCCGCCAGCTTTGCTCCTTCCGGAAGGGGAACTTCCCCTGCGTGAAGGGCATCACCAGCGTGGAGGTTTGATAGATCGACAACGATTTTCTCAGGAATTTGCCTCGGAAGGGTTTCAATGGTGAGTTCCCTCTTAAGAATTTCGAGAACCCCTCCTTCTTCAGAGACACCTACCGGAGTTCCGGTAAACTCCAGCTCGACGGTAACCTCAATGGTTTCACCGAAGGTTACCTCCTGAAAATCTACATGGATGGGAACGTCGCCCAGCCAGTTGTACTGGATGTCTTTGAGGATACAAATCCTCTCCTCACCGTCGAGGTTGAGCTTGATGAGGCCGTGGTGGTGTTTCAGCCTCCTTACTTCCTTTGCCGATATTGTTATCGGCGTTGCTTCCGGTCTTCCGCCTCCGTATATAACGGCAGGCAGAAGGCCTTCCCTGCGCAGCTTTTTGGCTACCTGCTTTCCTGTCTTCTCCCTGCGGGTAGCCTGCACTTCCACTACCTTCATTCCTACCTCCTGTATCTGTTTTGCGGGAAAGCAGGCAATATTTACATTCACTCTTTCGATTTGTCAAGTTTGCGGTTTCGTTATTTGACGGCAGAAAAATCAACTGTTGTCCTTCCCTGCCCGGATGGGGAAACTTTCGGCGTTGTCCCATCGTGCCCTTTACACCTCCCCGTCCCCCAGCCGAAGCTGGGGGTAATTTGAATCGGAGTTGACAGCCTTGTATCGATTGCCTATTTTTTCTCCTGCTGTGCGCCCGTAGCTCAGGAGGATAGAGCGCGAGATTCCTAATCTCGAGGTCGCAGGTTCGAATCCTGCCGGGCGCACCATTTTTTTATTCCTTGACTTTTTAAAAAAGTCCCATAAAATTCAGGCGCACTTTTTACGGGAGGTTTTGTCATGGCTGGGCTTGATGAGCTTATGAGAGCTGTAATGGAAAAATATACTCAAAAGGAAATTCCGGACTTCAGGGTTGGAGACACCGTCAGGGTCCACGTTAAAGTGAAGGAAGGAGATAAGGAGAGAATCCAGGCCTTTGAAGGTGTTGTGATCAGGAAGAGGGGATCGGGAACAGATGCAACCTTTACTGTAAGAAAGGTCTCTTACGGTGTCGGAATAGAGAGGACGTTCCCCCTTTATGCTCCGGTCATAGATAAGATAGAAGTTCTTAAGAGAGGTATTGTGAGAAGAGCAAGGCTTTACTACCTCAGAGAGAGGAAAGGTAAGGCTGCTAAGATTAAAGAGAAGAAGGAGTGGATGGCCAAGAAGTAATACTTCAGATAGAACGTTCCCTCTGGAAAAAAGGATATAAACTTATTGCCGGGATTGACGAGGCGGGAAGAGGACCTTTGGCAGGGCCTGTAGTTGCGGCGGCTGTGGTCTTCCCGCAGGACGTCAATCCTTTTTTATTTTTGGATTCAAAACAGCTTAAGAGAAAAGAAAGGGAGGAGCTTTTCCGCCGGATAATTTCTGAGGCGCTCGCATTTGGAGTTGGATTTGCGGATTCTTCTGAAATTGACGAGTTAAACATTTACAGGGCTACTGTACTGGCGGCGGAAAGGGCTATTAGAGAACTTGAACCGGTAAAGCCCGATTTCCTCATAACTGATTACCTTAAGATCCCCTCTTATTCACAGAGGCTTTTGGCAATTCCGAAAGGAGATGAAAAAAGTTTTTCCTGTGCATGTGCCAGCGTTATTGCCAAAGTCGTAAGGGACTATATAATGGCTGAAATAGCCAAGCTCTATCCGGAATACGGTTTTGAGAGTCATAAGGGTTACCCGACGAAAAGGCACGTGGAAGCTATAAGGGCGTTCGGGATAACGGAGATTCACAGGAGGAGTTTTGGGAAGGTCTCAAGAGAAAGGGAAAGAGGGGGAGAAAATCGCCTTCCGCTATCTGCTGGAGAAAGGTTACTCTATTATAAGGAGAAATTACAGGAGCTGTTACGGTGAAATCGATATAGTAGCTTACGATCCATCCACGGAGACTGTTGTTTTTGTAGAGGTAAAGCTGAGGAAGAAGGGTTCGGCTGTAAATCCTTTGGAAGCGGTAACACCTGTAAAACAGGAAAGGATAAAGAAGACAGCCCTTTACTTCCTTTCTGAGGAAGAAGTTGCTTATCAAAACATCAGGTTTGACGTTATTGCTGTTGAAGGAGAGGGAGTAATTCACGTAGAAAATGCCTTTTAACTGTTGATATAATTCGCCTGCCGTCTATATTAAGTCTGGTTTTAACCGATTTGGAGGTTTTGTTTTGGCTAAGGTAAGAGTATACCAGCTTGCTAAAGAACTGGGAATGTCCTCTAAGGAGCTGATAAAGAAGCTCCGGGAAGAGCTTGATATTTCTGTTAAGAGCGCTTCTTCGAGCCTTGACGATAAGCAGGTTATGATAATCAAGGAGTTTTTTGAGCCTGTAGAAATCAAGAAAGAGGAGCCTGTTCCTCCTGCCAAGGAAGAGGTCAAAGAAGTTCCTGAAGTAAAGAGAGAAGAGAAGAGGCCGGAAGAAGTTGAACAGAAAGAGGCAGTTGAAAAAGTCCGGGAGACGGAAGAGGTAAAGTCGGAAGCTCCTCCTATATCGTCTGTGTCGAAAGAAGAAGAAAAGGTAGAGGAAAAGGAAGAAGAAAAAAAGGAAGAGAGAAAGAAGAGGTCTTCCGAGGTAAGGATCTTATCTCCGGAAGAGCTTGCAAGGAGAAGGAGACGCAGGAGGAAACCTCGTAGGGAAGAGGGAAGAGATGAAAGGAGAAGGCCTTCAAGGAAGGGAGAGAAGCCTGCTGGTAAGAAAGAGGGGCGTCCCAGAAGGAAAGAGAAGCCTGTAGAGGAAAAGGTAACAAGGGAACAGCTTGAGAAGCTCGTGGCTTCTACAAAAGAGCAGAGGGAAAAGGCTAAACCGAAGAGCGAAGAGGAGATTTTAGCTGAAAAGAGAAGGGAGCAGAAAGAGCTTGAGGATCAGAAGAAATTTGAAGAGCTGATGAGGAGAATAGAAGAGAAAAATAGGGCTAAGAAGAAAAGGAAGAAGAAAAAGAAGAAAGAAGTTGTGGAAGAAGTTCCCTTTGAAGAACTTTCGGAAGAGGAACAGCTTCAGAGGCTGATTGAGGAAGAGGAGAGAGCAAAGACCGTTGTAATACCGGAAGTTATCTCCGTAAGGGAATTTGCTGAGAGGCTCGGAGTTGAGCCGAATCAGCTCCTGCAAGACTTGATAGCCCTCGGGAAGTTCGTTGCTATAAACCAGCCGATAGACTTTGAAACGGCCCAGAAGGTTGCCGAGAAGTACGGAAAAGTTGTAAAGCTGGAAGGGGCTGAGGAAGAGGAAGGCATTCTTGAAAAGGAACTTGAAGAGCTTCCCGATAAAGAAGAAGACTTGAGGCCGAGACCTCCTGTGGTTACTGTAATGGGACACGTTGACCACGGAAAAACAACCCTCCTCGACTATATCAGGAACACTAAGGTTGCGGAGAGAGAAGCCGGAGGTATAACTCAGCACATCGGAGCTTCAGTCGTTGAAGCGGAGACTAGTGAAGGAAAGAAAAGGATTGTCTTCCTTGATACTCCCGGCCACGAGGCCTTTACAGCAATGAGGGCAAGAGGAGCACAGGTAACGGATATTGCTGTTCTTGTCGTTGCTGCGGATGATGGAGTTATGCCGCAGACGGTAGAAGCAATAAACCACGCCAAAGCTGCAGGTGTTCCGATAATCGTTGCCATTAACAAGATAGACAAACCGGGGGCAAATCCCGAAAAGGTTAAGCAAGAGCTTACACAGCACGGTCTCATCCCTGAGGACTGGGGCGGAGATACTGTAATGGTTCCGGTCTCTGCAAAGACAGGAGAGGGCGTTGACGAGCTTCTTGAGATGATTGCCCTTCAGGCCGAACTTATGGAGCTAAAGGCCAATCCGAATAAGCCCGCAAGAGGAGTTGTTCTGGAAGCCAAGCTCGATAAGAAGAGGGGACCTGTTGCAACCCTTCTGGTTCAATCGGGGACGCTTAAAGTAGGTGATGCATTGGTTGCCGGCCTTTACGCCGGAAAAGTAAGGGCAATGTTTGACGATAAAGGTAAGCAGATAAAAGAAGCAGGGCCTGCAATTCCTGTTGAGATACTCGGCCTTGAAGGTGTCCCGCTGGCCGGAGATAAGTTCTACGTCGTTAAGGATCTTGAAACTGCGAGGAAGATTGCCGAGAAGAGGCAGGAGCTTGCGAGAGAGACTGCTCTTGAGAAAGAAAAGAAGGTTTCACTCGAAGACCTCTTTGCTCAGATGAAGGCCGGAGAAGTAAAGGAACTTAACGTTGTCCTTAAAGCAGATGCTCAAGGTTCCATAGAGGCTATAAGGAAATCCCTGGAAGAACTTTCTACCGATGAAGTTAAAGTAAACATAATTCACGCCGGAGTCGGTCCGATAACCGAAAATGATGTTCTCCTTGCGGCGGCTTCAAACGCCATCGTTATAGGGTTTAACGTAAGGCCTGATGCTGCTGCCAGAAAGGCTGCGGAAAGGGAGAAAGTAGAAATCAGGACTTACAGGGTTATCTATGACATTGTCGATGAAGTGAAAAAGGCAATGCAGGGACTCCTCGAACCGGAAGAAAAAGAGGTCTATCTCGGTTCTGCCGAAGTTAGGGCAACCTTTAAGATTCCCAAGGTTGGAACGGTTGCCGGTTGCTACGTAAGGGATGGGGTGATAAGGAGGAATGCAAACGTAAGGCTCGTCCGGGACGGAATCGTGATCTATGAAGGTAAGATCGCTTCGCTCAAGCGCTTTAAGGAAGATGTTAGGGAAGTTCAGGCCGGTTACGAGTGCGGTATCGGTCTTGAGAACTTCAATGATATAAAGATCGGGGACATTATAGAGTGCTATACTATCGAGAAAGTTGAAAGAGAGCTTTAAATGGAGAAAGTAAAGAGAGATCTTAAAGAGGCTTACGAAGGCTATCTGGAGAGCGGCCTCTCCAAGGGAGAGGCTCTCTCTAAGGCCATAGAGGATATCAGGGGAAAGCACGATAAGGAGACATTCCTTAAAGCCCTTGAGGAGTTCCTTAGGGAAGTGGTTGACTCCTTTAAGCCGGAAAACCTTACTGAGGCTGACCCGCTCCTTTCCCTTGTAGAGTCGGCCTATGCCGAATATGAGATACTGAGGGGGAAAGCAGAAAACCTCTTTAAAAAGGGAAAGTAAGATGATCCTTTCCCTGTGTCCTAATCCGTGCCTTGATGTCTACTATTACACTTCGGTTTTAAAAGAAGATGATACGAATAGGGTAGAAAATCCCCATCTTTCCCCGGGAGGAAAGGGAGTAAATGCCGCAAGGGTTATAGCCCGTTTCTGCAGTGAGTCCTTTTTGGCCCTTCCTTTAGGAGGCTGCATAGGAAAGTGCGTTAAGGAGCTTCTGGAAAGGGAAGGAGTCTCTTCGATAATTGTTGAAGTTAAAGGCGAAACTCGAGTCAATACAATACTTGAACAGAGAGAAAAAGGGAAGCACATTCTTATTGCTTCCAGAGGTAGGAGGCTTTCGTCTGAGGAAGTTGAAAAGCTTTATAATGCAGTCTGCACGGATTACGAGCCTGAAGTCTTAATACTGGGAGGTAGCGTTCCGCCGGGACTTCCGGGTGATTTCTATGCCAGATTAATCAGGAACTTTAAAGGTAAGAAGACAAAAATCATAGTAGATGCTGATGGTGAGCTTTTGAGTAAAGCGGTGGAAGCAGCTCCTTTTGCCGTGAAGCCTAACAAGTATGAACTTGAGAGGTTAGTAGGACATCCTCTCCTTACTCCTCAGGATGTTGTAGATGCGGCGAAGAGCATAAACAAGAAAGGAGTAGAAGTAGTTATTGTTTCCCTCGGAGAGTACGGAGCCGTTTGTACGACTGCAGACAGGGCTTTTCGGGTTGTTCCGCCGAAAGTTGAGGTGAGGAATACTGTGGGGGCCGGGGACTCCCTTGTTGGGGGCTTTGCCTTTGCAGTTTATGAGGGAAAATCCGTTGAAGAGGCAGTTTCGTTCGGGGTCGCCTGTGGAACAGATACGGTTACCCGCCCCGGAGTAGCCCTTTGTACAAGAGAGGGAGTAAAGGAAATCCTGAAAAGGGTTAAAGTGGAGGAACTTTAGATTATGATTCGGTCTGTTCAAGTAGTGAGGGAGAGGGGGCTGGTAATTTTTATTACTGTAAGCGTGATCTTTCTTTTTGCTTTCGGTACAATAAACATCCTCGGGCACAATGAATTACTTGGCATTTTTGAATTGCTAACGGGAATTTTAGGGACTTTCCTGTTCATATACTATGAAAAGACAAAAGATTATGAAAAAGCATCAAACTTGTTTCTTTTGTTACTTTTGGTTCTCTATTCAGTTCTTCTTATTACGGGAGGTATGGAGAAAACTGGGATATACTGGATTTTTGTTTTTCCGACAATAAGTCCTCTTCTGAAGGAACCCAAAGAAGCAGTAATATGGAATCTTGTTTATCTGCTTGTTCTTTTAATCGTTCTGCTTCTTCACGTTTTGGGGAAAATTCCCCTTCCGTATTCAATCGTAGAAATTAGACAGGCACTGATGGCTTACGGAATGATGATAACATTCTTGCTTTTTTACTCTTACGTTGTGTTTAACTACATAAAAGAAATTGAGATGCATACAGTTATTGATCCTCTTACGGAGTTGTACAACAGACGGTTTGTTTATATGTTTCTTGAAAAAGAGCTTGAGAACTTGAAAAGAGGAAACTTAGAGAAACTGTGCGTTGTGTACATAGACCTTGATGGTTTTAAACAGGTTAATGATAAGTTCGGTCACATTACGGGAGATGAAGTTTTAAAAGAAGTTGCACGGCTGATTAAGGAAAATTTCAGGAAATCTGATGTCGTTGCCAGGATTGGCGGAGATGAGTTCTTGGTGATAGCTGTCAACTGCGACGAGGGGGCTATTTTGGAAAAACTTTCCTCTTTGAGAAAGTTGCTTGAAAGGAAATTTGAGAATTACGGTATTTCCATGAGTTTCGGCCTTGCAACAGCTCCCGACGATTCTACGGATATCGCTGAGCTTATAAAGATAGCTGACAAGAGGATGTATAACTGCAAAAAGAGGAAGAAGGAAGGTGTGTATCCGCATATGTCTCCTCGGTCTTCGGCAGTAGATGCATAGCTCCGGCTGGCACTTGTAAGAGTGCTCTAAAGGAAAGTCTCCCGCGGGCGGGAGACAATCTGCTGGTGCAGTTAGATTTCATCCCATCCCTCAACCGCAGAAGCCTGGTTGTAGGAAGTTACCGTAGCCTCGAAGAAGTTTGCCTTAACGTTTCCTTCGCCGCCGGTATCTGCAATCCTTTCAAGGTGTTCGTAAGGATTGGGCCTGTCGGGGAATATGGGTTCAAGGCCGAGAGCCTTGAGTCTCTTGTTTGCAATGTAGTAGGTGTAGTCTTCAATTGACTGCTCGTTCATTCCGAGGATTTTATTGCCGATTACCTTCTTGCTGAACCTCTGTTCCTGATCAACGGCAATCCTGAACATTTCGTAGATTTTGTCCTTTGTCAGGTACTTCTTGAAACCTTCGTCGGTCAGGTCTTTCATGAAGTGTTCAAAGAGGATAACGTGGGTTAGCTCGTCCCTGTTTATGTAGCGAATGATGTCGGCCGTTCCTTGCATCAAGTTGCGGGAGGCGAGGTTGTAAAAGAACATAAAGCCGTTGTAGAAGTAAAGCCCCTCCAGAAGGTAGTTGCCTATGAGAACCTCTCCGTAGTTCTCCATAGTCGGTTCTTCCAAGAACTTTTGGTAGATGTCGGCGATGTACTTATTCCTTTCAAAGAGTATCGGATCCTTTTTCCACCAGTAGTAGACCTCTTCCCTCTTTTCGGCAGGAACGACTGACTCTATGGTGTAGCCGTAGCTTTGGGAGTGTATTGCTTCCTGATAGGCGTGGATAGATAAATCGATCGTTATTTCCGGCGCTTTTACATAAGCAGCTATGTTGGGAATGTTGGTGGTCTGGATTGAATCCAAGAAAACCAGGAAGGAAAGTATTTCATCATAGGCCTGCCTTTCGTCTTCCGTCAGCTCCTTGTAGTCCTGAACGTCCTGGGTCAGGTCAACGGTCTCCGGTATCCAGAAGTTGGCCATCATTACCCGGTAGAGCTTCGGCGCCCACTCGTACTTGATGACGTTCAGGTTAAAAATGTTGGT
>Ga0256836_1000463_pt1 | contig 21296 bp, 28 predicted proteins | sample 4561380metaG_FD_185974 | JGI IMG/M metagenome (GOLD analysis project Ga0256836, IMG submission 185974) | Hydrothermal vent microbial communities from Guaymas Basin, Mexico - 4561-380 | ecosystem: Environmental > Aquatic > Marine > Hydrothermal vents | place: Mexico: Guaymas Basin | collected...
GATTGCTTGCGGCAATGATATTCTTTATGATTAAAGGAATGATGCTTTAAAATGGAAAATTAAACAATGGAAAATGTAAGAGTCGTTATTGAACATTTTCCATTGAAACATTTTCCATTGAAACATTGTGCCAGACACTTTTGCTAAACTTTTAATAAACTCTGTAATTTGCTTTGTTATAATTTCAAAAACTTTAAAGGAAATTAATGAAAATAGTTTTTATGGGTAGCCCCGATTATGCGGTTAAAATATTAGACGTTCTTAATAAAAGATATGAAATCGCAGCCGTTTACACCCAGCCCGACAAACCTGTGGGAAGAAAAAAGGTTTTAACTCCCACACCCGTAAAAAAATACGCCGTTGATTATGGACTTGAAGTATATACGCCATCAAGCTTGAAAGACGATGAAATAATTGAAAAATTAAAGCCTGATTTTATAGTGGTAGCGGCTTACGGACTTTTATTGCCGGAAAAAATTCTAAACATAGCTCCTTGTATAAATTTACACGCTTCACTGCTTCCTAAATACAGAGGGGCAAGTCCGATTCAAAGCGCCGTTTTAAACGGTGATAAATATACGGGAGTTACCGCAATGCTAATGGATATGGGGCTTGATACCGGCGATATTTTAGCCTGGGATTATACTGAGGTAGGAAATAAAACAAGTATGGATTTATTTGACGAATTAGCAGATATTGCGGCAAAACAGACTCCATATGTCATTGAAAATTTCGAAAAAATCAAACCTCTGAAACAAATTGATGCACTTGCAAGTTATTGTCCTAAAATTAAAAAACAAGACGGATACGTGAATTTTGAGGACGCTTTAATTATGGATAGGAAATACAGAGCCTACCAGCCTTGGCCTGGCATTTACTGCGATGCTTTTAAAATAAACGAAATGAAATTAGTGGATACGGATTCGCAAAACAGAAGCGGTGAAATTATAGAAATAAACGACGGAGTCGTTGTAGGTTGCAATAGGGGTAAAATCAAACTTTTAAAAATTCAGGTTCCGGGGAAAAAGGAAATAAGAGCTGTTGATTACGTTAACGGGAAGAGACTTAAAGCAGGGGATAATATTTTAAGTGAAAAGTGAAAAATGAAAAATGAAAAGTTATCAATAATTTATTTCGAAGAAATTGATTCTACGCAGAAGTATCTGGTTGAAAAAATAAAAAACGCTCAATTAAATCCGCCTGTTTGCGTGTGGACGGAGCTCCAGACAAACGGAATAGGCAGCAGAAACAACAAATGGATAGGTAAAAAAGGAAATCTTTTCTTTTCTTTTTCGTTTGATAAAGATAAATTTGCCGATGTACCTTTGCAGAGTTTATCGATATATTTCGGTTGGATTTTTAAAAAAACTCTGAATGAATTAGGAAGCAAAGCTTTAATGAAATGGCCTAACGACATATATTTAATTGATGAAAAACCTAAAAAAATAGGAGGGGTTATAACTCAGTTGTTAAGTGATAAAGTAATTTGCGGAATAGGACTTAATACAAAATTTTCACCTGATGATAATTTTGGCTGTTTGGATATTAATGTAAAAAATGATAAAATTCTTTATCGATTTTTTGAAAATTTAAATAATAAAAGATGGAATAATATAATTAAGGAATTTAAATTAGAATTCGATAAATTTAAACATAATTTTGGCATTTCAGGTAATTTGGCAGAAGACGGCAGTATAGAAAATAATAAAAAAAGGATATATTCAAGGCGATGATAGAAATTATATCTGTGGCAAATCAAAAGGGCGGGGTTGGAAAAACTACTACAGCGGTTAATTTAGCCGCATCGATAGCTATTACCGAAAAAAAAGTATTATTAATAGATGCCGACCCTCAGGCAAACGCTACATCTTCATTAGGATTTTTAAGAAGCGATTACGAATACAGTCTTTATCATGTATTGATTGGAAGCAAAGATATAAACGATACTATTTTAAATACGTTGATACCGACACTTGATCTGGTACCTTCAAACATAGGACTTGCCGGAATTGAAAAAGAGAGTGAATACCTTGATAAAAAAGAGCTGACTTTAAAAGAGAAGATTAAAGATTTAAAAGAGGATTATGACTACATTATTATTGATACTCCTCCTATGCTAGGTACTATTACCATTAATGCCTTAAGTGCAAGTGACAGTGTTATTATTCCAATTCAGACGGAGTTTTTTGCATTAGAGGGATTAGCCCAGCTTCTTAATACAATTAAACTGGTTCAAAGAACAAAAAATCCTAAACTCAAAATAAAAGGACTTCTTCCTACCATGTTTAGCAAAAGTAACAACCTCTCAAAACAGGTTTTTCAGGACTTGATTAATCATTATTCAGCCAAACTTTTCAAAAATAAAAAAAGCGGAAAATATATATATATCCCAAGAAATGTTCGTCTTGCAGAAGCTCCTAGTTTCGGTAAACCGGTACTTTTGTACGATGTTAAAAGTTCCGGTGCACTTGCATATGAACTGCTTGCAAAAACCATTATAGAGGAATCAGAACAATGAAAAGATTAGGAAGAGGACTCAGTTCCATACTTGAAGATGCTGAAGCCGGATATTTAAAAGACCTTCCAAGCAGGGGTGTTGAAGAGATTGAAGTCAGTAAAATAAAACCAAACCCGTTTCAGCCAAGAAAAGAGTTTAAAAAAGAAGCTATTAAAGAACTTGCTGATTCTATTCAGAAATACGGGCTTTTACAGCCAGTTGTACTGATTAAAGATAAAGAGGGATATATTTTAGTTGCAGGTGAAAGAAGATTAAGAGCAGTAAAACTTTTAGGCGAAAATGTTATAAAAGCAATAGTTGTTAACTATTCAAAAGATGATTTAAGGGAATATGCATTAATTGAAAATATTCAAAGGGAAGATTTAAATCCTGTAGAAGTTGCTTATTCGCTTCAGAGTCTGATTGACGAACACGGCTACACACATGAAGAATTGGCTAATGCAATATCCAAAAGCAGAAGTTATGTTACAAATTTACTCAGGATATTAAATTTACCTGAATTTGTGCATGAAAAAATAAAACAGGGAATTTTAAGTGTCGGACATGCCAAAGTGTTGATAGGACTTGATGAAGAAATAATAAAAGAAGTTGTTGAAAAAATAGAAAAGAATTCCTTAAACGTCCGAGACACCGAAAAACTTATACAAAGACTGAAAAAACCAAAGCAAGAAAAAGAAGATGCGCCTATTGATAAAACTGTTGTGGATATTGCTGATAAATTAAAAAAAATTGGTCTAAAAGTCGAAATCAATAAAGATTCTATCAAGATTAAATTTAAAAATAATAAAGATTTGAAAAAATTAGAAAAACTTTTAAGTGTAATCAGTTAAATTTATGTTAAAATTTCAAAAAAAGGAGAATTGATGCTTGACCTGAATATAGGTGTAATGTTCATAGAAGCCGGTATTTTCCTGGTTACGATGATACTGCTTAAGATGTGGCTCTTTGATCCGCTTGTTAAGTTTATGGATGAAAGAGAAGAAAAACTTAAAAAATCTTTGGAAATGATAAATTCTAAATCCGAAGGTTCTAAAGAATTGGAAGAGCAAATTCAGAAAGTTTTAGCTGAAGCAAAAAAAGAAGCTAAAGCTATAAGAGATGAAGCAAGGGCTAAAGCGTTGGCTGAGGCGAACGAAATGAAAGCTAAAAGATTGGCTGAGATTGAAGCGGCTAAAGAAAAACTTGCAAAAGAAATTCAGGCAGAAAAAGAGAAAATCTTAGCTGAATTAAGCTCAAGTAAAGAAGAAATTAAAACTTTAGTTGAAAATAAAATAAGGAATGCGGCATGAAAAAGGCGTTGTTGATTGCATTACTAAGCGCTGTAGCATTTGCAAGTGAAGCAGCTGCAAATGGTGGAACTGATATAGTTGCAAGGACTATAAACTTCTTGATTTTTGCGGCAATTCTTTGGTATCTTGTAGGAAATAAGGCAATTGCTTTTTTCAAAAACAGAAAAGAGGAAATTGCAAGTAAATTTCAAGAAATTGAAAACAGATTGAAAGAAGCAAAAAACAGAGAAATTGCGCTTAAAACACAACTTGAAGAAGCTAAAATTAAAGCGTCTGAAATAATTGAAGATTCTAAAAAAGAAGCGGAGCATATTTATAATTCGATTTTAGAAGAGACAAAAGCCGAACTTGAAATGCTTGAAAAACATTTCGAAGAAGCTAAGATTGCGGAAATCAGAAAAGCAAAAAGAGAAGCGATTAAAGCATTCCTTGAAGATGTACTTAAAGATGTACATTTATCAAGTGAAGATGCGGCTAAACTTGTATTAAAGGTTGCGTAATGATAGTTGAAAAGTATACAAAAGCGTTTTTGGCGTCTTTAAGTGAAGATGAAATTGCTGCGGCGTATGAGGCAGTCGCAAAAATTGCTTTGGTTGCAAAAGACCCAAAATTTATTTTAATTGTCAAATCTCCTCTTTTAAGTATAGAGGAAAAAATTAAAACATTGGCTGAAATTGCCGAATATGACAATCCTAAATTTTTAAATTTTTTAAGAATAATTCTTGAAAATAAAAGAGAAGACCTTTTTAAAGAAATTAATACTTCTTTGTATGAAAAAGTTTCAAAACATTTTAACACTTATGCAGGTGTTGTAGAAGGTAATATAAGCAGCGATTTATTAAAACAAATTGAAGAGAAACTTTCTCAGAAATTTAATGCGACAATCAAACTGCAGTTAAATGAAAAAGATATTAACGGTATAAAAGTTTTTGTTGATATTTTAAACATTGAAGTTGCCCTCAATGAAGAGAAAATCAAAAATGATTTAATTAACAATATATTAAAAGCAATCTAAAAGAAAGGAGTATAAGTGGTACAAGAAATCACTTCGATAATCAAGGAAAGAATTGAAAACTACGACTTAAAAGTAGACGTAGAAGAAGTTGGTAAAGTAATTTACTCAGCAGACGGTATCGCTAAGGTATATGGTCTTACAAACGTAATGGCCGGTGAAATGGTTGAATTTGAAACTGGTGAAAAAGGTTTGGTATTTAACCTTGAAGCTGATAATGTTGGTGTTGTTGTTCTTGGTAAAGGGACAGATATTACTGAAGGAAGTTCTGTAAAAAGACTAGGGAAGCTGATTTCAGTTCCTGTTGGTGAAGCGTTAATAGGAAGAGTTGTTAACGCACTTGGTGAACCTATTGACGGTAAAGGTCCTATTGAAGCTACTGAATACAGATACGTTGAAGAAAAAGCTCCCGGTATTATGGCAAGAAAATCAGTACACGAGCCGCTTCAAACTGGTCTTAAAGCAATTGATGCATTAGTTCCAATCGGTAGAGGACAAAGGGAGCTTATCATCGGTGATAGACAAACCGGTAAAACCACTGTTGCACTTGATACAATTATTAATCAAAAAAACGAAGACGTGATTTGTATTTATGTTGCAATTGGTCAAAAACAGTCTACTGTTGCTAATATTGTAAGAGTTCTTGAAGAACACGGTGCGATGGATTATACAATTGTTGTTAATGCATCAGCATCTGAAGCGTCATCTTTGAAATTCTTGGCACCTTATGCAGGTGTTACTATGGGTGAATACTTCAGAGACAACGGCAGACATGCGTTAATCGTTTATGATGATTTAAGTAAACACGCAGATGCATATAGAGAAATGTCATTGCTTTTAAGAAGACCTCCTGGAAGGGAAGCATATCCTGGGGATGTATTCTATCTACACAGTAGATTACTTGAAAGAGCGGCTAAATTAAATGATGAACTAGGTGCCGGAAGTTTAACGGCGCTACCAATTATTGAAACTAAAGGTGGTGATGTTGCCGCTTATATTCCTACAAACGTAATTTCAATTACGGACGGTCAGATATTCCTTGAAACAAACCTTTTCAACAAAGGTATCAGACCTGCTATTAACGTTGGTCTTTCAGTATCAAGGGTTGGTGGTGCCGCACAGATTAAAGCTATGAAACAAGTTGCAGGTAATCTAAGACTAGACCTTGCACAGTTTAGAGAACTTGAAGCGTTTTCACAGTTTGCAAGTGACCTTGACGAAGCAAGTAGAAAACAGTTAGAAAGAGGTGAAAGATTAGTTGAAATCCTTAAACAGCCAGCTTATTCGCCTTTACCTGTAGAAAAGCAGGTTGTAATTATTTATGCTGGTACAAGAGGATATCTTGATGATATTGATACAAGATCAATCAGAAGATTCGAAGATGAGCTTTATCCGTTTATCGAAACTAAATATCCTCAAATTTTTGAAAGCATCAGAACTAAGAAAAAATTAGACGATGAAACTGAAGAACTACTTAAAAAAGCGTTAGAAGAGTTTAAGGCTGGGTTCGAAGGATAATAAATGGCAACTTTAAAAGAGCTAAAACAAAAAATAAGCAGTGTTAAAAACACTCAAAAAACAACAAGAGCGATGAAACTCGTTTCTACCGCTAAATTAAAAAGAGCGGAAGAAGCGATTTTTCGTTCGCGTGAATACGCTAAAAAAATCGATGAAGTTATGCATGAAATTTCAGCAAAACTTGCAAGTGTTAAAGAGTCAATCGAACTTAGGGCGTTTGCAAAAATAGACAATATTGAGAAAGTGGATGTAATTGTAATTACTGCCGATAAAGGTCTTTGCGGCGGCTTTAATATCCACACTATAAAACAAACTATAAATTTAATCGAAGATTTAAAAAAGAAAAAAATAAAAATAAGACTTAAAGTTATAGGTAAAAAAGCAATTGAGTATTTTAAATTTGTCGGAATTGAAATGTATGATGAAATTGTAGGGTTAAGTTCTGCGCCGAATTATGAAAAAGCTGCTGAACTTATCGAAAAAAGTTATGAAGATTTTGTAAACAATGAAATCGACAATATTATCATAATCCATAACGGTTACATAAATAAACTGACTCAACAGGTACATGTAAAAGAGTTACTACCAATTACTGTGGACACAAGTAATTCACAGGAGTTTTTAGAAATTGAACCGGATAATGACTATGAAACAATTTTAGAAACATTGGTTAAAAAATATATAGAGTATTCGTTATATTATGCTCTACTGGATTCTTTAGCAGCAGAACACAGTGCTAGAATGCAGGCAATGGATGCCGCAACCAACAATGCAAAAGAGATGGTTCATCAGTTGACGCTTGAATTTAACAAAGCAAGACAAGAAGCTGTAACAAGAGAATTAATTGAAATAGTAACTGCAATAGAAGCAATGAAAAAGTAAAGGAGTAAAATGGAAGGTAAAGTATTACAAATTTTAGGTCCGGTTGTTGACGTAGAATTTGAAGGAGAAATTCCGGCGATAAACGAAGCGCTGTATGTCGAGTTTGAAGCTGAAGGTAAAAAGAAAAAAGTTGTATTAGAAGTTGCCGCTCAAATAGGAGACCATATTGTAAGAACAATTGCTATGGATTTAACTGACGGTCTTACAAGAGGAGAAAAAGTTGTAGCTACCGGTGCTCCTATAAAAGTTCCTGTAGGTGAAGCAGTTCTTGGAAGAATATTTAACGTAACAGGTGATGTAATCGACGGTGGTGAAGATATTTCGGCGGATACACCAAGATGGTCAATTCACAGAGACGCACCTGCATTTGAAGAACAGTCTACAAAAATGGAAGTTTTTGAAACAGGTATCAAAGTTGTAGACCTTCTATGCCCATATATGAAAGGTGGTAAAACAGGTCTCTTTGGAGGGGCTGGAGTTGGTAAAACGGTTATTATTATGGAACTTATCCACAACGTTGCATATAAACACAGCGGTTATTCGGTATTTGCAGGTGTTGGTGAGAGAACAAGGGAAGGAAACGACCTTTACCATGAAATGAAAGAGAGTGGAGTTCTTGATAAAGTTGCCCTCTGCTACGGTCAGATGAACGAACCTCCGGGATGTAGAAACAGGGTTGCGATGACAGGTCTTACAATGGCAGAATATTTCAGAGACGTAGAAGGAAGAGACGTACTAATGTTCATCGATAACATATTCAGATTTGCTCAGGCAGGTGCTGAGATGTCTGCACTTCTTGGAAGAATTCCAAGTGCGGTTGGTTATCAGCCAACACTTGCAACTGAAATGGGTAAACTGCAAGAGAGAATTACTTCAACTAAAAAAGGAAGTATTACATCAATTCAGGCAGTTTACGTTCCGGCTGACGATTTAACAGACCCGGCACCGGCAAGCGTATTCGCACACTTGGATTCAACAACAGTTCTTAACAGAAAAATAGCTGAAAAAGGTATTTATCCAGCAGTTGACCCGCTTGATTCTACAAGTAGAATTCTTGATCCGCAAATTGTCGGTGAAGAACACTACAAAGTAGCAAGAGGGGTTCAGGAAGTATTGCAAAAATATAAAGATTTACAAGATATTATTGCAATTCTTGGTATGGACGAGCTTAGCGAAGAAGATAAGCTGACAGTTGCCAGAGCAAGAAAAATAGAAAAATTCCTGTCTCAGCCGTTCTTTGTTGCAAAAGTCTTTACCGGAGCTGACGGTAGATATGTTGAGCTTGAAAAAACAATAGCAGGATTTAAAGAAATTCTTGAAGGTAAAGTTGACGATTTACCTGAAAATGCATTCTATATGGTAGGTGATTTAGACGAAGCAAAAGAAAAAGCCGAAAAAATGAAGGCTAAAAGCTAAAGGAAACAAATGAAACTTGATATCGTTACACCTCTTGGAAGAATATACGAGGGGGAAGTAAAAGAAGTATATTTTCCTGGAATTGAAGGTGAATTCGGTGTCCTTGAAGGACACGCACCTTTAATGACTACTCTTCAGCCGGGTATAATTACTATTAAAAAACAAGACGGTACTGAAGAAATTATTGCTATAAATACAGGCTATGTTGAAGTTACACCGGAGCATGTAAATGTATTAGTTGATGGCGCTCAACCTGTTTCCGGAGAAAAAGCTGGAGATATTGCGGAAGCAATCGAAAAAGCAAAACAATTACTCAGGGATGCGTCTGAGAGTGATGCTTTGGTTGCTTCTGTAGAGGCAAAGATAGAAAGTGCTGCCAGAAATCTCTAAAATCTTAAGCAACCCTATAAACATAGTAGTTTTAGGGTGGCTTGGGATTTATCTTTTTTTTGTATTCTTCATATTTTTTTATAAATTTTTTTCATTATCTTCATGGATTAAAAAAGAAAAAGAATCCCTTAACGCTCTTTTAATGAGTGGAAATATTTCCGGTGTATCTGCATTAAAAAGATGTATTGATAAAAGTGAAAACATTAATTCTTTAACATTTGATGCCTGTATTCAGGCTGCAAAAACACAGGCTCAAAGCGGTATAACTTTTTTAGGAATAGTTGCATCTACTGCTCCGTTTATCGGACTTTTTGGAACTGTTATAGGAATCTTAACTGCTTTTTCCTCAATGCAAAGTGTGACAACCATAAATATGATAGCACCTGCAATTGCAGATGCCCTTGTAGCTACGGCTGTCGGTATAATAGTAGCTGTACCTGCTTATTCGTTTCATCAGATATTAAGTAAAAAAGTTGAGGATTTAATAAGTGTATTAATAATGCAAAAGGATTTTTATTTAAGCCAATGAAAAAACCAGAACTTAATATAACTCCTTTTGTGGATATAATGCTTGTACTGCTTGCTATTTTAATGGTATCTGTAACTGTCACTACTTATCAGGAAAAAACTGTTAACTTGCCTGAAGGTAGCAAAACCACTCCGGCTACTAATAAACCGACAATTAAAATAACAATAAAAAAAGACGGAAGTGTAATAGTTAATAAAGAGCAGATGAGTATAGTGAATTTTTTAGAATCTTTTAATCTTAAATACGGAAATTTTAATAAAAATTCCCTTGTTTACATTGCTGCGGATAAAAACATAAAATACGATACATTTATGAAAGTATATTCCGCAGTAGTAAAATTGGGATTTACTCAAATAGGGTTACTTACTAAATGAGACTTTTCATTTCTTTTTTGTTGAGTTTAATTGTTTATGGTTTAGTTGTTGTTTTTTTTCTGTTTTTTTTATTTCCGAAAAAAAAAGAGGAAAAAAAAGTATATATTCATACCGCAATACTCGCTAAAAAAGCTAAAATAAACTCTCAGGCGAAAAAAAATTCAGACAAAATAAAGAAAAACAAAATTTCCAAAATTAAAAAACAGATTAAAAAAGTTAAAAAAAGCGGTTCAAAATCTAATGTTACACATGGGGGAAAAGATATAGGGTTTAACGATATTTTCAAAAGTGTAAATTATAATGTGGATACCAAAAAAATAGTCCAAAAAAAACAGCTTGATATGAGCAGGTTCAAGGGAATTGAAAGAAATTTAAAAAAAATAAAAAAGATAAGTGTAGAGGTTAATTTTGTGCAAAACAGCGGTAAAAAACTGACAAAAGAAGAAATAGACGATATTATTTCTCAAAAATTGTATACAATTTGGTATGATATTTCTACTATACCGAGTGATTATGCTAAAATAAATATACAAAATATAAATGGTAATGTTTATGTTAATATTTTAGACAGCAATTTACCAATTAATAGACAAACCGAATTAATTGAAGAGATAAAAAAAGTTCGTTTTGAAAAAAATTTCAATATTACCGTTTTATTTCAATCAAAGGTGAGCAATGATTAAAAAAATAATTATATTTACAATAACCGCTCTTTTTTTATTTGCGAACGAACTTGTCATTACTAAATATTTTAACGAAAAACCCAAAATAAATATTTTATTTAATGGTGATAAAAATGTATTAAAAATTCTCAAAATGGATTTAAAGGTGCTAGATCATTTTAATTATTCCATTAATGAAGACAATAATGCAACTTACAGGTTTGAATTTACTTATGTAAATAAAAAACTTAGTGTAAAATATTTTGAAAATGATATTTTAAAAATACAAAGAATATATAAATCTAACAGCTACGCATATTTCCCTTTTTTAGTACATAAAGCCGTTTATGATATAAATGAGTATTTCTCACTTCCGAAGGCAAAGTTTCTAATCAGAAAAGTTATATATTCCATGCTTGTGGCACCTAAGCAGGCAAATATATATCTTGCAGATTATACACTTTCGTATAAAAAAAGGATAATAAGCGGCGGGCTTAATATTTTTCCAAAATGGGCGGATGAGAAGCAAAATGTTATATATTACACAAAACTCGGAAGACTACCTACATTATATAAACTTAATTTATTAACGGGAAAAAGAGTAAAAATTTTTACGTCCCAGGGTCTTTTGATTGTATCTGACGTAAAAAAAGACAAATTACTTTTAACACTTGCGCCTCAGGGACAGCCTGACGTATATATGTATGATATTATTAGGAAAAAATTAATAAAACTTACAAAGTATAAAGGTATAGACGTTAACGCTAAATTTTGGGGTGACAATAAAGTGGTGTTTGTATCCGACAGGTTCGGTATGCCTATGGTGTTTAGTAAAACTTTAAACAAAGGTTTAATAAAAAGAGTGTTGTATCACGGTAAAAATCAGGTTGGGGTTGATGCGTACGGGGATTATCTAGTAATAAGCACAAGAGAAACAAACAATGCTTTTGATAGAAACACGTTTAATCTTTTTTTGGTAAATAAAAATGATGACTCTTTAAAAAGACTTACTTTTAAAGGGCAAAACAGTTATCCGAATTTTTCAGTTGACGGAAATTCGATAATGTTTATAAAAAGAGAAAATTTTTATTCAAAAATTGGTATAATACGTTTAAATGAAAACAAAGTTTTTTATTATCCGTTGCCAAAAATATTACAATCTTTTGATTGGTAAAAAAAGGAGAGAAAATGAAGAAAAAATTATTAATTGCAGTAGCGGCTATATTAATGGTTACGGGGTGTTCAAAGCAGCCTAGTTTGGAAAATGCAACCGAAACAACTCAACAATCTGCACAAAGTACGCAAATGACCGCTAAAAATGAAACAAGTGCGGCAGTTAATGAAAATGAAAGTGTAAGCACAGAAAATGCCAATGTTGAAGAACAAACCATCGGTGAAGAGACAAAAGTTAGTGTAACAGCAGATCAAAAATTTGCAAAGGAGCTTGCAAGTATAGTAATATACTTTGATTTTGACAAATACAACATCAGACCTGATCAATGGCCAAAAGTTGAACAACTTGCAGAGCTTATTAAAAAGAATCCTGCAAATTACACAATTAGAATTGAGGGTAATTGTGATGAATGGGGTACTGAAGAATATAACTACGCTTTAGGTTTAAAAAGAGCAAAAGCTGTAAAAGACGCATTGATTAAATTAGGCGTTGATCCTAAAAAACTGACAATTATAAGCTATGGAGAATTAAATCCTGTATGTACTGCACATGCAAAATGGTGTTGGAGAAAAAACAGAAGGGATAATTTTACATATCTGCCATAATTAGGGTACAATTCCTAAAAAAAGGAATTGTATGAAAAAACTTTTTTTTCTTTTACCTATTATATTACTGGCGGATGTTGATCCTTTTAAAGCCGGAGATTTAAATTCACCAAATCCTTATGGACTCACTCCTCAGGAAAAAGCAATACTCCAAAACAAAAAAAATATCAAAAAAAACAGTAATCTTATTAATGAACTGAAAAAAAGTTTAAACGACTTGAAATCAAAATTGACACAAAAATTTATCCAGTACGACCAAAGTATATCGGACCTTAGCAATGAACTCTCTTCATTTGATACGATTCTTAGTGAAATTGACTCCACAAAACTTTCAATAGACAAATTAAAAAAACAAATACAGGATATTAATTTAACAGATATAAAAAGTAGAGTTGAAACTTTGGAAAATAAAATATCGGTTTTAGAAGAACAAAACAAAGCTCTTAAAAAAACAATTGAAGAAATTACAAAAATTCAAAATGATAATTTTCAAAATTTAAGAAACTCCATACAGGAGATACTCTCTCAGCTGAAAAATTTAAACAAAAAAGAAAAAATAAGTCCTAAAACTGCGTTTAAAAAAGCAAAAGAGTATTATTTTGCAGGTAAATTAAATAAGGCAAAAGAGTTATTTGCATATTCTCTTCAAAAAAAATATCTCCCTGCAACATCTTCTTATTATTTGGGTGAAATAGCGTATAAACAGGGGAAATATAAAGAAGCTCTTGCGTTTTATAAAAAAAGCATTACGCTTTATCCTAAAAAGACTTCTTTTACAGATAGACTTTTATATCATACCGGTATGTCGTTTTTAAAACTAAATCAAAAACAAAACGCAAAATTGACATTTAAAAAATTAATAAACGATTTTCCGAAATCAAAATATGCTAAATTAGCCAAAAAAGAGTTGGAAAAATAAAAAGAATATGTTATACTGTGTAAAATTTTAAAGGATTACAATGGCAAAAGTATACGGAATAGAATATACGGTAAAAAATTCAAAAGGTGAAGTAGTTGATTCTAATAAAGGACAGGCTCCGTTAGAGTTCGTAGCCGGACAAGGCCAGATTATACCCGGACTTGAAAAAGAAATAGAAGGTATGGAAGTTGGAGAAGAAAAAACTGTAACTGTTAAAGCTGATGAAGCATACGGTCAAAGAAACGAAGAGTGGGTTGAAACTCTGCCAAGAGAACAGTTTGAAGGAATTGAGCTTCAAAAAGGTATGACGCTTTACGGACAATCACCTGACGGACAGACAATCGCAGTAACTGTTAAAGATTTTAACGATAAAGAAGTAACGATTGATTACAATCATCCGTTAGCAGGTGAAGATTTAACATTTGATGTAAAAATTGTAACAAAAAGAGACGCAACTTTAGAAGAGCTTGCAGGCTCAAATCAGGCTTGCGATTGTGGCAGCGGATGCGGATGCCACTAACCCTCTTTTTTTCATTGTAGATTAATAGTGTCTGGCACTATATAGAATGGTGAAAGAAGGTGAAAAGGGTGAAAATGAGCGTAGCGAACCCGGCCACTTGAAAAGTGGCGGGGGAGGGTGAAAGAAGGTGGCGGGGTGGAAAATGGACAATGTAAAATGGAAAATGGAGAATTGAGAATGCAGAATTGAAAATTAAAAACTCTAACAATCCAATAACTTACTAACTTTAACAACATTAACAACCAATATCCAAATATACAAATAACAAATACAATATTTACTATAAATTCTTCAAAATATTTAATATCTCCAATATGTTATAATTTTATAAAAAAAGGATAAGTATGAAAATAGGTTTGCTTTTTCCGGGGCAAGGTTCTCAGTTTGTCGGAATGGGGAAAGATTTTTACGATTCTAGTGACAAAGCAAAAGAGATGTTTGAAATTGCAAGCGATGCTATAAAAACTGATTTTAAAAAACTTATGTTTGAAGAGAATGATGATATTAACAAAACCGAATATACCCAGCCCGCTATTTTATTATATTCCGCAGTTGCATACGAGCTTTTTAAAGATGCAGATTTTGAATATGCTTTTTCACTCGGACATTCACTAGGGGAATTTAGCGCACTCTATTCGGCAGGAGGATTGGGTCTTGCTGATGCCATTAAGCTGGTTCATCAAAGAGGTAAACTTATGAATGCGGCTTTTAATGATAAAGTCGGGTCTATGATGGTTGTTTTAGGGCTTGACGATGAAAAACTTGAAAATATCTGCAAAGAATCCAAACTTCAGGTTTGGCCGGCGAATTATAACAGTGACGGGCAACTGGTATTGGCTGGAATAAGGGAAGATTTACAAAAAATAGAACCGATATTAAAACAAAACGGTGCAAAGAGGGTGATGCTTTTAAATATGAGCGTGGCAAGCCATTGTCCTTTGCTTGAGAGTGCAAGCAAGCCTTTAAAAGAATTGCTTGTTGAATATTTAAAAGATGAATTTAAACCTGTGATAAGCAACGTCAGTGCAAAAGCTTATACTACCAAAGAAGAAGCGCTTGAACTGTTGCCTGTTCAATTGACTAAACCTGTTTTATACAAACAGTCTATTAAAAATTACGAAAACGATGCTGATATGTTTGTAGAACTTGGCGGTAAAGTGTTAATGGGTATTAACAGAAAAGTTACAAAGAAAAAAACACTGCCTGTTACGGATATGAAATCACTTGAAAAAGCTGTTAATTTATGAATGAAAAAACAGATAAAAAAATTGAAATTTTAAGAGATGATTTAAAATTTTATAGAAATGTATTGTTAGCCGTTGGCAGTGGAGTTGTAATTGTTTTATACGTAATATTTAATAAGAAGGTTGAGTCTGTTTCTTGGATTTTTGTTGGAGTTGGAATAATTACTTTAATATTTTACGGAATAAAGTCTAAATATATTGAATTAGAAATTAATGAACTAATAGTAAGGTTGTAAAATGGAAACTTTTTTTGGAATTTTAGCTCTATTAATAGTGGCTGGGGTTTTTATTTTTGTAGCGAGTGATATAAAATTTAGAAATAATAAAATATCGTAAGGTGGGAAATGAAAATAGCTCTAGCCCAAATCAGACCTAAACTCTCTTGTGATAATCTTAATAAACATATTGAATTTATAGAAAAAACCGATGCGGATTTGGTCGTGTTTCCCGAGCTTAGCATGAACGGATACAAAATAAAAGATGCTTTGCTTGAAGATTCTTTTGATGTTGAATTTTTTAAAAGTCTGACATTTACCAAAGACGTAGTGTTTGGTGCGGCTATAAAAAAAGAGGGAAAAATTTATAATTCGGCTTTGTATCTCGATAGGGAATTAAAAATACATAACAAAGTCCATTTACCGACATACGGGGTGTTTGAAGAGGGAAGATTCTTTTTTGCAGGTGAAGGGTTTTCAATATTCAATACAAAATTCGGAAAAACCTGTATGTTTGTATGTGAAGATGTTTTCAGCGGCGATGCAATTAATTTCGTTTCACACACTAAACCGGATTTAATAATTGTAATTGCGGCCTCTCCTGCAAGGGAGTTTAATGATGGGAAACTTTTAATAGAAGAACAGTGGGATGCTCTTTTAAAATCTATGGCTATCCTTAGTGGTGCGTATGTGCTTTTTTGTAATCGTGTAGGATTTGAAGACGGACTCGGGTTTTGGGGAGGAAGCAGGGTTGTTAATCCAAAAGGTGAAACAGAGGTTAAGGCTCGGTATTTTGAAGAAGAGCTGATAGAGTGTGAGCTTAATCATAATCTGACAATTACACAAAAATATTTTTTAAGGAAAAGTTAATGATTGGAATTTTATGCGCTATGAGGGAAGAACTTGAACCGATTTTAAAATTTATGAATGTAAAAGAAAAAATAAACCATGCAAACAATATTTTTTATTTGGCGGAGTTTCAAAATAAAGATATAGTTTTGGCTTACAGTAAAATAGGAAAAGTAAATGCGGCACTAACTGCGACGATAATGATTGAAAAATTTGGTGTTGAGATGCTTTTATTCAGCGGGGTTGCAGGAGGGGTGGATGAAGATTTGAAAATAGGGGATCTGATAATTGCCACAAAAACGACTCAGCATGATGTGGATTTGACCGTTTTTGGATATGAACCGGGATTTATACCTGAGAGCAGGGTATTTTTTGAATGTGACGAAAAACTTAATACCATAGCGAGAAACGTGGCAAGGAAACTTGGAATAAGACTGAAAGAAGGAATTATCGCAAGCGGGGATCAGTTTGTACACAGCAAAGAAAGAAAAGAATGGATTAAAAAAACGTTTAAAGCCAGTGCCATTGAAATGGAAGGAGCAGCGGTAGGGTGTGTTTGCTGGAATGAAAACATACCTTTTTTTATGTTAAGAAGCATAAGCGATACCGCTGAAGAAGGTGCGGGTGTGGATTTTGACGAATTTTTGGAAGAGTCTAGCAGGGTAAGCGCAAAATTTTTGGTGGAAATGCTACAGGAAGTGAAAAGTGATTAGTGAAAGAGGATGAAAAAGGGTGCAAAAGGGTGAAAAGGGTGAAAAAGAGCGCAGCGAACCCGGCCACTTGAAAAGTGGCGGGGGATAGTGAAAGAAGGTGGGTTTTAGATATTAATATTGCATATATTTTGCTTTAAACTTATTATGAAAGGATTAAAATGAACAAAAAATTAACGGTTATGATTTTTACTTTTTTGGTGATGATAGCCATAACCCCGTTTATTTTCGGGAAACTTATGAATTCTAGATATAATCAGATGTTAGATGATTTAAGAACAAAAGGGATGGAAATTAAAATAGTTGATGATAAAAGCTCTTATTTGCAGACGGACAAAGTGTTGGAAGTGACCGTTCCCTCAAAACTGTTAAATTCGCAGGGATTAATTGAAAAAGTAAAATTAAAAATTGAAACAAAATTTAAAAATTTGCCCGTTACCAATGTGGTGTTTTTAGGAAAAATTGATAAGGTGGTTTTAAACGGAGAGTTTAAGAAGTTGGAAAAAGATTTTAACGAGTTTTTACAAAAACATATAGAATTTGTTGTAACCACCCCGAATTTCAGGGATTATACGTACAGATTCAAAGATATAAAAATAGACAAAAATCCAATTCTTGGTATAGAACACATTACCGGAATGTTTAAATATAAAGGATTGATAAAAAACATCTTAAATATTAAAGATGCTTATATAAAAGATAAAAAAGGTTTTATTGAAATTAAAAATTTTAAAAACGAGTTTGAAGGGAACGAAAAAGAGTATTTTTCAAAAACAGATTTTAATGTCAAAGTAAATTTAAATACTTTTAAACTACAGATTGATAATATTTCTTCCATTACAAAAACAGTTTTAAACGATATTGCTAAAATAAATTCAACATTAAAATTTAAAACGTTAAATATCCCTAGTGCGCTCAATGTCGATACGTTTAAATTAAAAACCGAAATAAAAGGAATAAAAACCGAGGTTTTAAAACAGCTTGCTCAGGCAAAAGAATATGAAAAAGATAAATATCTTGAAAAAATTTTTAAAAAAGGTTTTGATGTAAATATTGAAAATACCATTAAAAATCTAAAATTAATGCAAAGAGATTTAGGCGGATATACGCTTGATTTTAAACTGAAATTTTTACCTACGGATAATCTGCAGGAAAAAATAAACACTAACAATTTAGATTTTATAAATGCAAAACTCTATCTGGTTACAACGCCTGAAATTGCAAATATAATAATGAATATGTTTCCAAGAAGCGCATTTTTATTTGCCCTTGCGAAAAAAGAAAATGGTAATGTGATTTTGAATTTGGAATTTAAAGACGGAAAATTATACAGCGAAGGGCAGCTTGTAAAGTAGGGAGTGAAAAGGGTGAAAATGAGCGCAGCGAATCCGGCCACTTGAAAAGTGGCGGGGAGTGTGAAAAAGCGAAGAGATGGGGAAAAGAGAAGGTGAAAGAGGATAAATGAAAAATCCGATAAAAGATATTTACTTTTCTAAAAAAGTAACCAAATTTGCAGGACGTGCTAATGGCGAGTTTGAGCTTATTAATGAAGGCGACAGGGTAATGGTCGCATTCAGCGGAGGCAAAGACAGTTTTGTACTTCTTCACGTATTAAAAAGAATGCAGCTTATCGCCCCTTTTAAATTTGATCTTCTTGCGGTTACCATTGATGCCGGGACCGGTATTGACTATACCCCTTTACAAAAACACTGCGAAGAGTTTGGAATAGATTATATTATCTACAAAACTCCGATACTTGAAATACTTGAGGAAAAAAAACGTCCCGGAAGCAGTGCGTGCGGATTTTGTGCAAGGATGAGAAGGGGAGCGCTTTATACCAAGGCATTGGAGCTTGGATACAATAAAATTGCACTCGGGCATCATTTCGACGATGCGGTTGAGACCTTTTTTATGAGTATGTTTTATAACGGAATGATGAGGAGTATGCCGCCTAAATATAAAGCTTATAACGATATTGAGGTTATAAGGCCTTTAATTAAAATGCGGGAAAAATGGATAAAATATATGTCCGAACAAAACAATTTTCCTATAATCGACGGGGAAGCCAGCTGTCTTGCCTTTAATCAAGAAGAGCAGGTCAAAACCCCTTATGTGAGAAATGAAATAAAGCAGTGGCTAAAAGAGATGGAAGAAAAAGAGCCCAAACTTTTTCAAAGACTTGATAGCGCCTTTTCAAACATAGACTGTTCGACTTTTTTTATGAAGGAATTTTTTAAATGAGACTTGCCGATTGGGAGGTCAGGGAAATAAAAGAAGCCGCAAAGCTGGTTTTCGGTGAAAATGTAAGGGTGATTCTGTTTGGCAGCAGGGTATATGATGATAAAAAAGGCGGGGATATTGATTTGTATGTAATTACCGATACGCCGAGTATGGAAAAAGAAGGGAAATTTTGGATAGAACTTCAAAAAAGGCTTGGTGAGCAGAAAATAGATATTGTTTTAAGTGAGGATCCGAATAGACCGATAGAACGTTCAGCACTAAAAGAAGGGATTGAGTTATGAGGGAGAGATTAAGATTCAGATTAGAAGAATTAGATAAACATTTAAAACAATTGAAAAAAAATATTAGTTATTTGGATGTTTTTTATGGATTTCCGTTAAAAGACGAATATGTTGAAACTATTTTGAATAGTTCCGATATAGATAAACTTGATTCCATTGCATACAGAATGATTAAATTTCAGGATTCTTTAGGTAAGTCCATAAAACTTTTTTTTGCTCTTAAAGAAGAGGATACCGAGAGCCTTACTATGCTTGATTTAATAAATTTAGCACAGAAAAAAGGGTTTAGCATTGATGTGGAATTATGGAGAGAAATTAGGAGATTGCGTAATGCGCTCACGCATGAATATATTCAAAGTGTTTCGGAAATTACACAGGCGATTAATATATTAAAAAATAAACTCTCCTTTTTTGAAAAAATCTTAAACGAACTAAAAAACAGGAGTGATTTTTGAAAGTATTGGTGGGAGTCAGCGGCGGGGTTGACAGCGCTATGTGCGTATATCTTTTAAAAAAAGCCGGTTTTGATGTTTTAGGTATATATATGAAAATGCACGAGGGTGTAAATCATGTGGAAAATATTACAAAACTCAACCGTTTAAGCAAAAAACTCGGATTTGAATATGTAATTGAGGATGTTGAAGAGGAGTTTAGAAAAGAGGTTTATGAATATTTTGTAGAAAGTTACAGGCAGGGTATTACCCCCAATCCCTGTGCAATGTGTAATACAAAAATAAAATTCGGAATTTTTATGAATTTTTTGGAAAAATACGGGTGTGACAGGGCTGCAACGGGGCATTATGTAAGAAACGACGGGGAATTTTTATATCAGGCAAAAGACGAGAGTAAAGACCAGAGCTATTTTCTATTCGGTATAAAAAAAGAAATACTTCCCAAACTTCTGTTTCCTCTTGGTGATTATACAAAAGATGAAATAAAAAAAACGGCAAGGGAAATAGGACTTGAAGAGTTTGCAAGCCAGAAAGAGTCGCAGGATATATGCTTTATAAACAATTCCTATATTGAAGTATTGAAAGAGCATTTTAATCCCGAAAAAAAAGGAAAAGTTGTAAATAAAAAAGGACAGAAAATCGGAGTGCATAAGGGATATTCATTTTATACGGTGGGGCAGAGGAAAGGTTTTACGCTTTTTAAATCGCATAAACCGCAATATGTTATAGGAATCGATGCCAAAAGCAATACGCTTATTGTAGGTGATAAAAAAGATTTGGAAAAAAAACAGGTGTTTTTAAAGGGTGTGAATCTTTTTATTGAAGATAGAGTGTTTGAATGTGAGGCAAAAATACGCTATCGTGCGCCTAAAGTCCCTGCTGTTGTTAAGATGGAGAGTAAAAGTAAGGCGGTTGTTAATTTTAAAGAATCTGTTTTAGGAGTTGCAAAAGGACAGGCCTGTGTGTTTTATGAAGGTGAAAAGCTTCTTGGAGGAGGATGGATAAGAGGGGGAAGGTGATATACAATGGAGAATTGAGAATTAAAAACCTTAACAACTTAACTAACTTTAACAACCTTAAAAACTTTAAAAATCAATATACAAATAACAAATATATCAATATACAAATACAATAAATCCTTTTATAATTTGATACTATTTCATTAATAAAACAAAGGAGCGTGAAAATGAAATTCAAACTTTTCAGCGGAACGGCTAACCCTAAAGTGGCGGCGGATATTGCAAATTATCTTGACAGGCCTCTTAATAAAATTAACGTTACAAGGTTTAGCGACGGTGAAATAAGCGTGCAAATAGGTGAAAGCGTAAGGGGAATAGACTGTTTTATAGTGCAACCAACATGTGCTCCGGCAAACGATAATTTAATGGAGCTTTTAATTATAACGGATGCGATGAGAAGGGCTAGTGCAAAAAGTATTACGGCGATTGTTCCTTATTTCGGATACGCTAGACAAGATAGAAAAGCGGCGCCAAGAG
>Ga0256836_1000464_pt1 | contig 21286 bp, 23 predicted proteins | sample 4561380metaG_FD_185974 | JGI IMG/M metagenome (GOLD analysis project Ga0256836, IMG submission 185974) | Hydrothermal vent microbial communities from Guaymas Basin, Mexico - 4561-380 | ecosystem: Environmental > Aquatic > Marine > Hydrothermal vents | place: Mexico: Guaymas Basin | collected...
CACTTTGAAGCATTTTGTTTACCGGAATACCAGTCCATCTACTTACAATAGATGCAATTGACTCTTCATCAACTGAGTTTTTAAGGAGTGTTCCAGCCTCTTGCATTTTTGCCCATTTTTCATTGAGAGCTTTCTCTTCTTCAAGAAGTTTTGGAATCTCTCCATACTCGATCTCAGCCGCACGGTTAAAGTCAGACTGTGCTTTTGCAAGCTCAGCTTCACGGCGTTTTTGCTCGATTTGAAGCTTGATTTGAGAGATTTTCTCAAATACCTCTTTTTCCATTTGAAACTGCGCTTCAAGTTTACGCACTTTCTCTTCTACATCAGCAAGCTCTTTTTCAATCTCTTGGAGACGTTTTTCATTTGATGGCGTTTTCTCCATTTTAAGCGCTTCTTTCTCAACCATCAACTCACTAAGTTTACGTTTTGCAGCACTAAGCTCATTTGGCTCAGACTCTATCTGCATTTTAAGCTCAGCTGCCGCTTCATCGATAAGGTCAATCGCTTTATCTGGAAGGAATCTATCTGCAATGTATCTGTCAGATAACTTCGCAGCAGCTACGAGCGCGCTGTCTGTAATGTTTACATTATGGTGCGCTTCAAGTCTCTCTTTGATCCCACGAAGGATTTGTAGAGATTGATTCACTGATGGTTCATCAACACTGATCGGTAAGAAACGACGTTGTAGTGCCGCATCTTTCTCAAAGTATTTTCTATACTCTTTAAGTGTTGTCGCACCGATAGTATGCAATTCACCACGAGCAAGTGCCGGTTTTAAGATGTTTGCAGCATCCATACTACCTTCTGATGCACCAGCACCGACAATTGTGTGAATCTCATCGATAAAGAGGATGATATTTCCATTCTCTTTTACTTCATCAATAACAGCTTTAAGTCTGTCTTCAAACTCACCACGATACTTCGCACCAGCGATAAGTGCACTCATATCAAGCGCGATAAGGCGTTTGTTTTGTAGCGATGTCGGAACATCACCAGAGTGAATTCTTTGTGCAAGACCCTCAACCAGCGCAGTCTTACCAACCCCCGGCTCACCTAAGAGCATTGGATTGTTTTTCGTTTTACGAATAAGAATCTGCATAGTACGAGCAATCTCTTCATCACGCCCGATTACTGGAGGAAGTTTTCCTTCAGCTGCCTCTTTTGTAAGGTCAATCCCATACTTAGAGAGTGCTTCAAGTGTCTCATCGGCAGTTTGCGAATCAATAGTCGCTCCGCCACGAGCAGCTTCAAGCTCTTTAGCAAGCTCCATAACATCAACATATTTCGGTAAGATTTCCGAAAATGGCGGTGTTTGTAAATTTGCTAATATATATGTATCAACAGCTAAATATTTATCTCCATTTTTAGCCATCAATCCTTCTGCATTTTGAAGCGTTCTTACAAACTCAGCAGAGAGTTTGATGTTCTCTTTTGTTACAGAAGAAGATTTTGGCAGTTTCTCTGCCATAGATTTGATGTCAAGTTCCATTGCAACTTTATCGACACCCATCTTGTTAAACATTTGGTTTAATACTGAGTCACTGTTTGTCAGTTGTGCCCATAAAAAGTGAACAGGAGTCACTTCTTGGTTTTTGTTATGTAAAGCTAGAGATATTGCACTCTCAATAGCCTCTGTCATATTATGTGTTAGTTTTTCAAAAATATTATTACTCATTTCTCAATCCTTTTATTTTTTTCTGATGTAAGTATATACTTTTTTAAAATTCTCTTTTGCTACTTTTGTTGCAAACAGAATGTATTGAAAAAAGTTACTTAGATTATACTAATTGAGCCTGATATTGTCAAGTATATTTATGAAAGTCTATCAAGAAGTTTTCGATAACGAACTAACATAGACTCATTACCCAGAAGACCACCACTGTGGATATAGCATATCTTTTCATCTGTCTGACAAAGAAGCTCCTGCCATAAAAGTGGAGCATAAAGCAGATCAAACTCAATACAACTCTCATCTAAAAGTTTTTTGTAGAGTTCATAAAACTCTTTATATGGTTTGGCAAAGTGATACTTTTTTGATGGTTCTAAAATGTGTAGATTGGATGGAATTGCGCCTAGTGCCTCCATCTGTTGCATCAAGTAGGCTTTATCTCCTACACTTGGTGTTGTAAAGAGTTTATACTCTGGCATAGCCTTGGCCAAAAAGAGAGCTGTTGTTCCTGTGCCTGATGGTGTTGCCAAAGCAGTCACCTTGCTGCCTTGTAGTTGCTCACGCAACTCTTTTGCAAGTTTTTCTAAGCCATATGCAGCCATAACATCAGCTCCACCTTGATCTACCAAAACACTCTCTGTATCCTGAGTGACTCTTAGTGATGCTATCATATCACGATAGAGTTCATGCTCTATCTCTACATGCTGCATTCCAAATGAGAGTGCATATTTATAATTTCCACTCACGTGCTCTTTTTGATAGCTACTGAGTTTTTTTGTGTAATAAACAAATTCCCAACCCTTTTGTTTTGCGAGTGCTGCTATTGAGAGCATGGCATTTGATTGTGTGCCACCATAGGAGATTATTTGTTTATATGTTTCTTTTGGAATATCTATGAGTTGTTGGAGTTTGCGGAATTTATTTCCACTGAGGTAAGGGTCATAAAGATCATCTCTCTTTATGAGAAACTCCCTCCCATCTACCATAACTTTGGAGATGGGTGTAGGAGTCATCTTTTTTACACTACTTATTTAATAGTAGCTTTTTTCTGTAATGCATCCATTTTTTTCTTCATTACAGATTTGAATTTTTCCATTTTAAGACGTTGTTCAATGTAAGCTTTCACTTCATCAAAACTTCTAGTCATTGATGGTTTTTTATCTTCAAGATAGATGATATGGTAACCAAACTGAGTTTTTACAGGTTTAGTTGTGATAGTTCCTTTTTTCATAGAGAATACTTTGTCATTAAATGCAGGAACCATTTGACCTTTTGCAAAGTAACCTAAATCTCCACCATTTGGACCACTAGGACCTGTAGAGTGTTTTTTTGCAAGTTCAATGAATTTTGCTTTTAAGGCATCACCTTTTAAACCTTTAAGTTCATTGATGATTTTTTTTGCTTCATCTTCTGTTTTTACCAGAATATGGCGAGCATGTACAGTCTCTTTCTCTTTAAACTCATCAATATTCTTTTTATAGTAGTCTTTGAGCTCTTTTTGTGAAATTTTAATACCATCAAGTACTTTTTTCTGCCATACTTGAATAGCAAGCTCTTTTTTCATACGCTCTTCAAGTTTTTTATACTCTTTTTTATAGTCTGCAGAATTTAAAATTCCTTTTTTCTTTGCATCATCATAAATAAGTTCTTTACCTATAAGTTGTTGAAGCACTTGTTGACGAAACACAGCCTGACGATCAGGTGGAACTTGATTGAATCTTCCTTGTGTTGCCTGCATTAACTCTTGGTCAACCTCTTCTTGTGTAATTGGCTTACCGTTTACTGTTACAAGTGTTTGTGCAGATGCTACAATACCACTTAGAAGTAAAACTGTTAAAAACTTTGTTACTCTTTTCATTCACTATTCCTTCACTTTATTAGTTAAAAGAAGTTTAATGGTTTTATATTAACGATTATTAAACAACTTTTTTCTATCAACTACTCTGCCTCTACTTTTAAGTATTTATTGAGTACATACTCCAACTTTTTTTTCGTCAATGGTTTTGAAAGATAATCGTCCAATCCTTCTGATAAAAGCATCTCTCTATCACCATCCATTGCCATAGCAGTCAATGCCACGATAGGGAGTCTATCGGCTTTTGCGAGTCTGCTTTTAATCTCCTTTGTGGCAACGATACCATTCATTTGTGGCATATCAATGTCCATAAAAACAATATCATATCTCTTTTTTTGTACTTTTTGAACCGCCTCTATTCCATTGGAAGCTGTCTCTACAAAAATGCCATAACTTTGTAAAAGTATCTGTATCAAACGCTGGTTAATCATATTATCTTCAACAACCAAGGCCTTTACTTGATCTTTTATTAAAAGTTTCTCCTGTATTGGGGGTAATTCATAAGTGTGAAGTGCATAGAGATGCTGTGCCATATTACTTGGTAAAAGTGGCGTATGTATTACTGTATCTACCAAATGAGAAAGCTTTGGAGCCAAACTCTCCTCCTCTTTTAGTAGCATGATCATTGGTGCTTTTTTATGATATGTGCCCAGTTCCATCATCCAAGAAGAGTCATTTTGATTAGCTACTATATAGATGGCTTCTGCATTATCATATAAAGTATCGTCAATCATGTTGGCCTTAATGACATCAATAGCAAATGAACGCAGATATATTGTTAAAAAGTTTGCTTCATCTATACGTTTTTTGTCCAAAAGAACAACTTTAACTTTACGTTTTGGTACCATTTTAAAGTTATTGCCCTGAGCGTTTTTAAACTGTAGTACAAAGTTTGCCTGTGTTCCTTTATCTTCCTGACTTGTTATTCGCAGCTCAGAGCCCATAAGCTCTACAAGTCCAAAAGAGAGACTTAGCCCTACTCCCATTCTCTCATCTGCATGATTACCTGCACTAAAAGGCTCTTGTATAAAATTCATCTGCTCCGGTGAAATACCTTTGCCATTATCTTTTATACTAAAACCTATAGAGCAGTCACCGTTTTGAAGACGTTTTAAAACTTTAACTTCAAGAATAACTTTTCCACCCCGAGGAGTAAACTTGATGGCATTTTGACTCAAGGCTGTAACAACCTGTGATATTCGATGAATATCACCTTCAAGTACTTTAGGAATCTTGGGATCAATAAAACTTAAAACATCGACGCCTTTTTCTTTGCCTATTTTATAACAATGGAATGCAATTTTTTCCATTTTTGGCAATAGGTTAAATGGTTCTTGAAATAGTTCCAAGCGATGGCTTTGAAGTTGTGCCAAATCTAAAAGAGTCTCTATATTACTTAGCAATCCTTTTGATGATTTTGATATCATCTCTATATATTCACGTTGTTTCTCATTTAAGTCTGTCTCATTTAACAACTCTAAAAAACCAAGTATGCCATTCATTGGGGTACGAAACTCATGTCCTATATTTGCTAAAAATTTACTTTTAAGTTTGTGAACCTCTTGTGTTTGCAGCTTTGCCTGGTGTAGCTGAGTCACATCACGTAACTCTAAAATATACAAACTTTTGTTTTTAGGGTACTTGTGAACATAGGCATCAATAACCATTACATCACTGCCCTCTTTCGCTATTGTAACACGATAACCATCTTTTTTATATTTTCGTATATAATCCAGCCAGCTTTTATCTGACTCTGTAAAGATCTCTTCACTCTCATTTAAAAAGATCTCCCTGACACTCTCATGCTCACGCTGAAAATCTTTTATGTCATGGTAAGACATATTTTGTAAAAATCTTTTGTTTGCCCAGATCCACTCATCACCTTCAAGATAACAAAGAAGCATACTTTGAGACAAGTCTGTTGTATATTTAAAAAAATTCTTATCTAAATATTCACTAAAATCACCCTGCACAACTTCTGGCTCTTCTTTCTTCGAACAAGCAAAAAACATAGAAAAGATACCCATCACAATGCCCCCTAAAAAGTCACTTTATTGATTATATCATTAAAATGTTATAATAAAAGAAAAATATCAAGGATAGAACTATTTGAAAAAAGCAACAAAAAAAGAGATTGCTGAGATTCATAAACGTTTTGTAGAACGTTACAGTGATGCTGTAACAGAACTTGAATATAAAAACGCCTATGAACTTGTCATAGCAGTAGCCCTCTCAGCACAATGTACCGACAAACGTGTCAATCTGATCACTCCTGCACTGTTTGAGAAGTATCCATCACCAAAAGAGTTGGCAGAGGCAGATATTGATGAGCTAAAAAGTCTTATTAACACCTGTTCATTCTTTAATAATAAGGCAAAAAATCTCATTGCCATGGCAAAACGTGTTGTAGAGATTTATGGTGGAGAGATTCCTATGAATGAAAAAGATCTCCAAACATTAGCAGGTGTAGGACAAAAGACAGCAAATGTTGTAATGATAGAATATACAGGTGCCAATCTTATGGCAGTTGATACGCATGTTTTTCGAGTTTCTCATCGATTAGGTTTAAGTGACGACAAAACAGCAAAAGCAACAGAGGCAACCCTGGTTAAAAAATTTAAAAATGATCTGCACGCCCTCCATCAGGGAATGGTTCTTTTTGGACGCTATATATGTAAAGCAAAAAATCCAAAATGTGATGAGTGTTTTTTAACAGATCTTTGTAAAACAAAAGAGAGTTTTAAAGTTTAGGTATGTATTTTGCTAGGATTTGTCTATGAATAAACTACTACTTGGCACAGCAGTGCTTTTTCTCTTACTCTTTATCAGTGGCTGTGTAAATAAGCATGGTGTTTCACTCAAATATTACAGTGAGTGTAAAGAGTACTATGACCTGCAAGGCTACTACCACAAAGAGTGCGGCGAGGATGATATAGTAACCTACAAAGAGATGAAAGAAGTGCTCAAGAAAAAAGAAGAGCCACACGGTAATGTTTGGTAAGATCCCTCTGTAACACTATTTTATCTTTTGTAGTGCAAATGTTTCATTTTTTAGTGTAAATGCAACATATTTTGGATTTTTCTTTTTAACTGTTTTTATGAGACAGTAAGTAAAATCTCCACTGCTTCCATACAACTTCGTACCAACAATATAAGGATCACCAAAGAGCATTTTCATAGCTTTTGATGCCATCTTGTTCGCTACTTTCTTAGGGTCGGCCTTTGTGCTCTTTACACTTTTTTTAATTAAAGCAGAGCTGAGAGCTTTAAACTTTTCAAAGGCATCAAGTCGTTTATCAAAAATAATAGCATCATAAAATCCCCGCTTCTCTCGTACAGGCAGAACCAAGGCAAAGTTTTTTCCATGGTTGAGAACAAAGTTGATATTTTCCTCTTGTTCTTGTGCAGAGCTGCTGTGAAGCACTTTACCATTATAGAGTCCACTTTTTGGATTATAGGCATAAGCGAGGCTTCCACTTGAATAAAAACTGTTCTTCTTTAAACGCGTATAGAGTACAGGAAGATTTAGTCTTAAATTTTTATGGCGCTTATACTCTATCTCAAAATGTTTTTGATACGTCTTAAAAGGATTCTCTTGTAATATCTCCTCTTTTTTTGGAAGTCGCCATCTCTCTATGCGGCCATTGACAGCCAGACTCTCAAGCTGTGCTATATTGTAGCCATCTTTGATATTTCTGGATGCCTTATAGAGCATAAGTGTACTTTTATTTTTGAGTAAAAAGTTTCTACCCTTGTAACGGTAGTAGCCTGTATATATCAATGTATCGAGTTTTGCCGCTTTTATCTTTGGCCATGGCAAACCTTCCACATACAAGGTTTGAGAGAGAGTTTTTAGTTTTGGTCTGTGCTTTACAAAAAGAACATACTACTTTTGAAGTGCCCATACAAGATTGTTTTTTGCATCATAGACGGGAGTAAAGAGCTCGTTTGTGTTATACCAGTAGATTTTTGAGACATACTTAAAATAACTCACATCATACGGATTGAGAATCTTTTTGAGTTTTACATGAAGAACTTTGTCTTTTTGTAGGTCAATCCACTTCTTATAGGTTTTATACCCACTCATTGTGATCTCTATAAGGTAAGGTCCCTCATCAAGCTCTATACCATCAAAATATTTTGGCTTGATATTTAAGATACGTACACGTGCACCCTTTTGTGTTACAACATGCAAAGCATACTTGCCATCTTCACTACTCGGCATTCTCTCTTGTCTCAAAGAGCCTTTTTGTAGGCTATCAGAGCTGTTTTGCGGCTTAACTTGAGAACTGCTGCAGGCACTCAGAAGAAGAAGCAGTGTCAGCATACATATATTTTTACAGCTTTGCATCACAAAGTTCTTATTTTATTGCTATAAATGTAGCGAAGTTCGCCCAGCGAAAGATTACTTCACAGTGAGAAAAACCGGCATTTTTAGCCATTGTTATGTTCTCTTCTTCACTGTATGGTACTAAGACATTCTCTAAAGCTTCACGCTTTTGCATAATCTCATACTCACTATATCCCTGCTCTTTTTTAAAGTCATAATAACACTCTATAAGATCTTTATTGAGCTTTGGATGATGTGATATCACCTTTTCACTAAAGATAAACACCCCCTCCTCACGCAACGAAGAGGCAATCTTTTTAATAAGCTCCTCACGCACCAAAGGACGAATAAACTGCAGGGTATAGTTGGAAATGAATACATCTGCTTCATTATACGGATATTGTAAAATATCTCCCATCACAAGCTCTACGGACGCACCATAGGCATCGACTTTTTTCTTTGCACGCTCCAACATTGCCTCAGAGTTATCCAAACCTACAAGCTTTGCTTCAAACTTCAGATCTTTTGAGATATCTATAAGCAGTGAAGCTGTTGAGCAGCCAAGGTCATACAGCACCCCACCCTCACGCAAGGCTTTGAGTGCAAAAAACTTCGTGATCTTTTGACTCTCTTTGTAAAAAGGAACACTACGCTCAAGCATATCATCAAAAACTGCTGCAACCTCTTCATCAAATTCAAACTGCTTTTTTATCGGTTTTGTAAATACTTTGTCATTCATAAATACAATTTTATCTAAATTGTCCTATAATTGAAAACTTTCACACAAAGGGTAGTAATGGAGATGGAAATCAGCACATCAACATGGATGATGATAGCTTTTGTAGCAGGTACAGCTTTAAGTATTTGGAAAATGTACCCTTTTTTGGTCAACAGAACTCTTGAAGATGATGATACAGGTGAAGACGCACATAATGATCTTGTAAAACATATGTATAAAGTACTTAATGAGTGTGATACTACACCAAGCAGCAAGGAGCTTCATGAGAAGATGGTAGAGCATGAGGAGTTTGATAAAGAGCGTTTTTGGCGTTTTAACCTCAACAAACTCAATCAACTCTTAAATATCCACTTTGCACAGCATCCACATCTCAATTCGATAGAAGATCTTCACAAAGAGGCAAAAGAACAAAGATAGAAACTTTTTTAGTTTCTATCTAATGCATTTAGATCTTTATAGGCCTGCAGTACACGCTCTACTAAAGACTCTTGACCTGCACGAAGCCATTTTCTAGGGTCGTAATATTTTTTATTTGGTTTATCTTCGCCCTCAGGGTTGCCAATCTGGCTTTGAAGATAGTCGTGATACTTTTCAATATAATCTTTTACACCTTTCCACGTAGCCCACTGAGTATCTGTGTCGATATTCATCTTCACAACACCATAGCTGATAGCTTCCGCAATCTCTTCTGGTTTAGAGCCTGAACCACCATGAAAAACAAAGTTTACAGGTTTTTCGGCAGTTTGGAATTTTTCTTGAATATATTTTTGAGAGTTGTCTAAGATCTTAGGAGTAAGTACAACATTTCCTGGTTTGTAAACACCGTGAACATTTCCAAATGATGCTGCAATTGTAAAGTTTGGAGAGACTTCAAGAAGCTCTTTGTATGCAAGTGCCACTTCTTCTGGCTGAGTATAAAGAAGTGCATTGTCGATATTTGTATTGTCAACACCATCCTCTTCACCACCAGTTACACCAAGTTCGATCTCTATATGCATACCGATCTTGCTCATTCTCTCAAGGTAAGCTTTTGAGATACCTATATTCTCTTCGAGTGGCTCTTCTGAGAGATCAAGCATATGTGAAGAAAAAAGAGGTTTACCTTGCGTTTTGTAGTAGTTTTCACCCGCTTCAAGAAGTGCATTGATCCACGGAAGAAGTTTTTTAGATGCATGGTCAGTGTGTAAAATAACAGGAACTCCATACGCTTCAGCCATCATGTGTGTATGGATCGCTCCACTTACAGCACCTAATATTGCAGCACGTTCATGTTCATTACTGAGACCTTTTCCTGCATAAAACTGTGCTCCACCATTACTAAACTGAATAATTACAGGAGAGTTTGCTTTTTTTGCCGCTTCTAAAACACCGTTAAGCGACTCAGTATTAACTACATTTACAGCTGGAAGCGCATAACCATTCTCTTTTGCATGATTATAGACTTTTGAGACATCCTCACCAAAAAGTACACCCGGTTTTACAAGATCTAAAATACCTTTACTCATTTTACTTATCCTAAAAAATTTATTGGTGCTATTATATTATATTGTTCTTTTAAAACAACTTTATGTTAAAATACTTCACAAAGGGTGTTTATGCGTAAGAATGGTGAGTTTGTAACAGATATTATCCTTATAGATATTATAAACTTTTCAAAGCTATACCCACAAGAACAGTTAGAAATCATTACCTTTTTGACACGAAGTTACAAAAGGGTCATAGAGAAGATTCTTTTAGAGTCCAAGATTTCACTAGAGACCTTTATACGTGGTTTTATTCCGACTGGAGATGGCTTCTTTTGTATTTTAAATCCAAAATACAAAGGTTATGGAACACTCCTTGGACTCAGTTTTAACCACTTTTCAGAACAGATATCAAAAAAATATTCTTATTTTCAAGGTGTTCGCATTGCTGTTCATACCGGTCAGCTTACACCTTTTAAAGATATATTGGAGCATGAGAATTTTATAGGTGACGGACTTAATGACTGTGCTCGCTATTTGGAGTTCAAAGATTTTGCCATTGCAACTGTTATGGTCTCACAAACAGCCTATGAGAGTTTTAAAAAATTTCTTCTTATAAAAAAAGAGTACCAAAAACTCCTAGAAGAACGTGAATTTAAACATTCAAACGCATATGCATTCAAAGACAAACACGGAAATGAAAAAAAAGGCTATCTTGTATGGCTTCGAAAATCAGGTATAATTACACCACCAAAATATAAATTTTAGATGAAGGATATAGTATGAGATTGACCCTTGAGGAGTATTCTAAACATTTTAAAATGTCCAAAGAGATGATACACTCCAAGCTCAAAAACAAGAAACTCAACTATATCATTGAAAACGGAACAACCTACATTATTGTTCCACGCAGTTCACTTAAGTCTTGCGAACATCAAAAAATCCAAGAAGAGCAAAAAGAGCAACAAATGCAAAAGCAAAACAGTGATACGACAAACAAAAAAATCACCAAACCAAAAACAACTGTAGCGATGGTCATAGCACTCTACCAAAAAGAGAACCAACAGCTCAAAGAGAAGATAGCATACCTTGAAGCAAAAATCGACAAGCTCATTGATGACAAAGAGCAGATGCTTCGTGATGAGATGAGTAAGATAGAGCAGGTCTATGCTAAAAAAGATGAGCAGTTAAAAAATATTTTAGAGCTTATGAATACTCAGCTTATTGCACAAAAAGCACATAATAACACTACAGAACATGAAGTAGAACCGATAGAGACACGAAATATTGTAAAAGAAGAAGACAAAAAAGAAGATGAGATTGTTGAATTAAAAACATATCTCAAAACACTCGACCTTGAGCCATACCAAAGAAAGATCATCAAAAAGCGCTTTTTGGCTGTTTATGACAAAGATGTACGCATCATCAAACAAAATGGCAAACTCTATCTTAACTTTTCAAAATATGACTACAGTGACCTTTTAGAGTACTAGAATAATGGCTGCAATTCAAAATGAGGTCATCAAAACAAAACATATTAAACCTGCTATAGAAAAATTTGTAGCCAAACACCTCATACCCCCTTCAGAGGTTGATTTTACACTCAACAAGGTTGATACACTCTTAAAAAGCCTTAGTGTAGAATCTTTTACATTTTATGATAAAAATGTTTTACAAAGCTACCTTGATAAAGAGAAAATTCTCAATGAACATATCTCGTTTACGCAGATATATACCATAACGCTCACGCACGCTCCAAAAAAAGAGATAGAACTTCTCTATGACATAGAGTATGGCAAGTTTGCAACACATCCAAAGCTTATCCTCTCTCCTGAGTCCAAAATCCCTGCTGCAAAGTACAAACCCGTAGAGCTGCTTAACCTTCTTTATAAAGAGATGAACAAGATAAAAGCTTACCAGGGAATGATTGTTCGTATTTTTGATGAGCCTCTTAAAAAAGCCCTCAAAACACTTGTAAAGTATATTTATGCAAAAAAATTTATAAAAAAGGTGAAGATTCCTCTTTTTGATGGTATAGAACCTGTTTTAGCACGCGATGCAAAACTCATCTACTGGTTCAAACAGAAAGAGAAACAAGGAATGGTCATTGAAGTAGCAGCTGACGAACTACTTGTTGAGTATAAAAAACCTGTTTTTGCTAAAAACGGATTCAATGCCTATGGAGAGTATATTCATAATGATACAGCAAAAACTGCAAATGATTTAAAAGCCAAAGTAGATAGCAAAACCATCTACATAGAAGAAGATGAATTTAGTAAAAAATATATCGCAAAGCAAAAAGGGTATGTTTATTATGATGGCAGTACACTTGCCATTGATAACACACTGAGATTAAATGAAGTTTCACGCAATAAAAACATCCTCGACTCCGATGAAGAAAAAAACAACATAGAACTTCTTATCAAACAGCATGATATAACAAAAGACTCTATTGGTGAGGGTGTGGAGCTAAGTAGTGAAAATATTCATGTAGATGGATTTGTCGGTGCAAAAAGCAAACTTGAGGCAAAACATCTAGAGATAGAAGGTGCAACACACCAAGATTCCAAACAATTTGCAAAATATGCAAAGATCAACAGACACAAAGGAACACTCCACTGTCATGAAGCCAATATTAAACTTTTAGAAGGCGGTGTTGTTCATGCGACAAAAGTAACTATTGAAAACTCTCTTAATGGTTCTGTCTATGCACAAGATGTCACTATAAAACAGGTCAGAAGTAACCTTAAAGTATATGCTACAAACTCCATCACCATAGATCTTGTCAGTGGTGAAGACAACCTTTTTGAGATAAACTATGAAAAAGTCCCAGTAGTTCTTTCTAAAATAGAACATATTCAAGAAGAGATAGAAGAGTTACGCTACAAGAAAAAACAAGCCAAGCGCTTTCATCCGGATGAAGTTGAGACACTGAAACAAAAGATACAAGAGGCCAAAGAGCAGATTCAAAAGATTAAAGAATCATACAAATATGCGAGTATAGAGGTAAAACACCCTTTTAAAGGGCTAAATACTATTATTTTTAGTATTGATAAAGAGCATCGCCTAGTATATAAAACACAAAATAAACACTATGAAGCTTTTCATATTGAGATAAAAGATGATCTTCTCATTTTACAACCACCTGCAATCTCACTCTCATTATCAGACCAAAACAACCAATAGATAAAATATAAAAATTTTAAGGCTTCTTTTTGAAGCCTTTTTTTATATAAAAATAACACGGAAAATCGTATATTATACACTTTTAATATATTACTTTATACTGATATATTTATTTTATATAGTATATATTACCCATTAAGCACATTATTTATATTTTTTAACAAAATAAAATGTATATTTAAGTATATAAACCGTATAATCATTTTTATGCAAATTGATGATCTCTTTAACATTCTTCATAACTCGATAGAGTCTCAGAACAACGGTAGGAAAATATCGCTCAAAGATATGGCTAATGAGCTAGGTATATCTATGCGCACATACCAAGACTGGAAGCTTGGACGTGCCAAGCCCCAGGCTGCTGCAGTAGTTATGAAAATGTTAGGAAAATTGGATGATGATGAGATCATTAGAGCTGTACGAAAAATAAATAAGCTAGAGGAGAAAAAATAATGGGCGCTTTAACACAAGATGAAAGAGATGGGCTTGACGATGTATTTTTATCAATTCATAATGTTTCAAAACTTGAAAAAATCAAGAATCTTTCCACTTTAATATTTTCAAACTTTACAAGTCAGAATATAACAAAAGGCTTGAAACAGGCTAAATATGGACTCAAAGAGAGAAAAATTTCACATTTTTTCCTAAATTTAGCCAAAAAGAAGAAAAATTTAAGCAAATAAACTATAAAGTATCTCTAGCTGAATTTTTTAATTCGGAAAAATTTTCAATCCAAGGGTAATTCTATGAATAAAGCGCAATTCGTTGAACTCGTTCAAAAACATGGTGAGTACAAAACTAAAGTAGAAGCAGAAAATGCTATTAAAGCATTCACAGAAGCAGTAATCGAAGCACTAGTAAAAGGTGAAGATGTTTCTCTAGTAGGTTTTGGTAATTTCGCAGCTGTGTTACAAAAAGGAAAAAGTGGTAAAGTTCCAGGTACTGACAAAACTTATACTACTCAAGATAAAATGGTTCCTAAATTTAAAGCTGGTAAAGGTCTTAAAGACCGCGTTGCAGCTGGTAAATAATTATTTATACAACTCTCCTCTTTTGAGAGTTGTGTTTACTCTTTCTAAATGAGTTTTCTTAACTTTTTTTCTTCTTTTTTTCAAAAGAACAAACAATTTTCTCCACTCCTAAAAAACAAAAATTTACTAAAAACAGTAGATGCCCTAAATACTTACAGTGATTTAACCGTTCTGCTTAACAGTTATATAGATAATAAAGAATCAAAAATTGTGTTGCCACTAGTAATTTTAGACAAACAGCGTGGTCTTTATATTTTTGAGCTCCGTCAGTGGAAGCGCAAAGAGCTTCAAAATATAGAGATAGAAACAACAAAAGTCACAAAAAGAGCAGATAACAATTTAGCTTTTTCATTTGTGCATGAGCTTATTGAACAAAAGATATCACATCTCAAAATATCTTTACCTATATATAATTTTTTGATTTTAGAGTCTATAAACACAAAAGAGTATGAAGAGCTAGAGAGCTCTGTTCAAAGATATCTGCCGCAAGATTTTTTAATATTTCAAGATACAGATAGTGCAGAGCTGTTTCAAAAAATTCATACTCTAGAGAATAAAAATCTGCACTTAGATGATGAAATACTCTTTAGCCTCTATCCCCAATATACACTTGAAGAAAACAATAGAAAACTTTTTGCAAATGCTCAACAACGAAAGTTCGTTCATAATAGCACAGAAAAAATCACTAACTTAAGAGGAAAAGCCAAAAGTGGTAAAAGCAGTGCAATAATACTCAAAGTTCTAGAGATACTCTCACGCAATCCCAATAAAAAAATTCTTCTATTGAGTACAAATCAATCTGTAAAAGAGCATCTGCAACAAAATATTCAAACAGCCTCCTCAAAAAGAGGCATATCCATAGATACGCTCACTATTATAGATGTCAAATCCTTCCTTCAAAATGCCTATAAACAACTAAATATTGATCTGGCAAAAGACAATAGTCATACTCCTTTGTATATTGATGAACGACTTCTTAAAAAAAGAAAAAAAGCAGCAGATCTACTTGTCTGTGATGATGCCCAACTTTTAGAAGAGCCCTTCTTAAACTATTTAGAGCTCATACAACATAAAGCACAGATTATTTTTGTCAACCATCCTAAAAAATATGAAAATGAATTTTTGTTGCATGACTCTTTTTTCAAGCCTAAAGAGAGAATATCTTTTATAGAAGGCTCTCCTCTTATACAAGTGATGCATCATATTACAAAACTTTTACATACAGCACAACAGGATAAAAGTATACTTATCTGCTCTAATGAGCTCACGCAGCAAAAACTGCAAGAAGATTTACAAAATTATATAGATCCTCTTCAATATACAACACTTTTTTATAGCAATTATACTACAATACCAGATATAGTAACTCCACATATTATTTTGCTGGATATATGTCAGTTTAAAACAGAAATAGTAGAATACGCACTAACAAGAGCTACTCACAGTGTAGCTCTATTTTATGAACAAGAGTGTGGTTCACTAAAAATTTTAAAGGAAAACTATGAAAGTTGAAAAAACAGAACAGGAGTGGAGAGAAGAGCTCTCTCCTGAGGCATTTTATGTATGCCGTCAGCATGGCACAGAAGCACCTTTTTCTGGAAAGTATTATGATTTTAAAGGTGACGGTATCTACCGATGCACATGTTGTAAAACACCTTTGTTCACTTCAGACACAAAATTTGATTCAGGTACAGGCTGGCCAAGTTACTATGAAGCAATAAAGGGCGCAATAAAAGAAGTGCATGATACATCTCACGGGATGACACGCGTAGAAGTTCGTTGTGCAAACTGCGACGCACACCTCGGGCATGTTTTTCCTGATGGACCACAGCCAACAGGACTGCGTTACTGTATCAACTCAGTCTGTTTAGATTTTGAAGAAGAGGAGAATTAATTATGAAGAAGATTCTTTTAGCACTACTGCTTCTGCTAAACATCAATCTTTTGGCAAAAGAGAATCCACACGTTGTCCTAGAGACCAACCAAGGAAAAATTGAACTCGAACTTTTTCCAGATGTTGCACCTTTGGCAGTTGAGAACTTTATGACGCATGTCAAAGAGGGCTACTACAACGGTATAGCTTTTCACAGAATCATCAAAAACTTTATGATTCAAGGTGGTGACCCAACCGAGACCGGCCGTGGTGGTGAGAGTATCTGGCACAAAGAGTTTAAAGATGAGTTCAAACCAAATCTTGTCTTTGACAAAGCAGGCATTCTTGCAATGGCAAATCATGGTCCAAACACAAACGGCAGCCAGTTCTTTATTACAACAGCACCAGCACCATGGCTCAATGGTGGCTATACAATCTTTGGAAAAGTTGCAAATAAAGAATCGATGCAGACGTTAATGAAACTCAACAATGTAGCAACAACAGGCAGACGCGGTGGAGACAGACCTCTTGAGCGCCAAAAAATAGTTAAAGCCTACATTAAAAACTAAAAGGAACTTTATGGAGATTCAAACACTACATAAGATAGAAAATAAAATTTTAAAAAAAAGCGGTATTGATTTTATCCGTATAGGATTTGCACTCTTTTTTGTTATTGGCGTGCTTACCTATACTTTTGTTCATAATGATGGAATCTCTAACAATCTTTTTCTAGCAGTTGCGGCACTAATTGGTGCTTATATGGCAATGAATATCGGAGCGAATGATGTAGCAAACAATGTCGGTCCGGCAGTTGGAAGTAAAGCGATCACTATGGGTGGTGCTATTCTTTTAGCCGCTGTATTTGAAGCCAGCGGTGCACTTATCGCCGGTGGAGAGGTTGTCAAAACAATCAAAAAGGGTATTATTGACATTGCAGCGTTTGGAGGAAATCCTGACCCATTCATTTGGGCTATGATGGCAGCTTTGCTTGCAGCAGCACTCTGGCTTAACTTTGCAACTGCCATGAAAGCACCGGTCTCTACAACACACTCTATTGTTGGTGGTGTTATGGGTGCAGGGATTGCAGCAGCAGGCTTTAGCATCGTCTCATGGGCAACTATGGCAAAAATTGCTGCTTCTTGGGTTATATCACCGCTTCTTGGTGGTATCATTGCCGCAGCTTTTTTATATGCCATCAAAAAAAGCATACTCTTTCAAGAGGACAAAATCACTGCAGCAAAAAAGTATGTTCCTATCTTTGTTGCCTTAATGTCGTGGGCATTTGTTACCTATCTTGTACTTAAAGGGCTAAAAAAGATCTGGCCAAGTGTTGTTGAGTTTTTAAATGCACTGCCACTCATTACACTTGAAGTGACAAAAAAACCAAGCTTTTTAACAGCGCTTATCATCGGTGCTGTTGTTGCTTTAGCTATCTACCTTTTACTTCGAAGTAAATACCACTACAAAACAGAGCTACAAAACTCTAAAAAGGCAGTAAATGCTCTTTTTAACATTCCACTTATCTTTGCTGCAGCACTCCTAAGCTTTGCTCACGGAGCAAATGATGTTGCTAATGCTATTGGACCATTAGCAGCTATTAACGATGCTATCATCAACGGTGGAATCTCTTCAAAAGCTTCTATTCCTCTATGGGTTATGGGTGTTGGTGCACTTGGTATTGCTTTAGGACTTGGGCTTTATGGTCCAAAACTCATTCGTACGGTTGGTAGTGAAATCACTGAGCTAGATCAGATTCGAGCCTTCTCTATTGCAATGGCAGCTTCTATTACAGTTATCATCGCTTCACAACTTGGCCTGCCGGTAAGCTCGACTCACATTGCAATCGGTGGTGTTTTTGGTGTTGGTTTCTTGCGTGAGTATCTTCAAAACTCCAAGCCAAAAGAGGTGATTACTGTTGATAAAGAGTTTCTTGCAAATGAAAAATCATCTTTGGAAAAACTCAAAGATGAACTAAAAGCCTGTAAAAAGAAAGATGAAAAAAGCTTGGAAGATTACAAAAAGATCGTAGAGCTCTATAAAAAAATAGAAAAAGAAGAAAAACTCATTAAAGCTACGAAAAAACAGATAAAACGTGTAGAAAAAATTGAGTACGTAAAACGCGATGCTATCAAAAAGATCGTAGCAGCATGGATCATTACTGTTCCAGCAGCAGCAATCTTATCTGCAGTATTATTCTTTACTATCCGTGGAATAATGCTCTAAAGCGCCATTAGGCGCTCCTCTATACGAAGCGCCTGTGCATGCTCATAAACATCATGCACACGCAGTATAGAAGCACCATTTTGAAAGGCTTTTAAGTGCAGTGCCAGTGTTCCTGCGAGCCTTTGCTCTGTTTGTGAAGGAAAAATCGCATCAATCATAGACTTGCGTGAGGCACCTACAAGCAGCTCTTTCTCAAGTGTCAAAAAATGCTCAAGATGCTTAATAAGCATCAAGTTATCCTCAAGACGCTTTCCAAAACCAATTCCGACATCTAAAATAATATCTTTAATACCAAAACGCTCTGCTTTTGCTATACGCTCTTCAAAAAAACTATAAACATCCTCTAAAACATCGCAGTAAGCGGGATTGTTCTGCATAGTTTGGGGAGTTCCCTGCATATGCATAATAACAGCACTTGCGCCATACTGAGCTGTCAATGAGCAGACCTCATCATTTTGCAGGCCGGTTATATCATTGACTATGCAAAAGCCCGCATCGAGTGCCTCTTTTACGATAACAGGCTCAAAGCTGTCAATACTCAGAACTACCTGCTCAAAGAGCTTCTCTTTTTTTATAAGCGCTAAAATTGGGCGTATGCGCTCTAGCTCCTCTTCTGCGCTTACAACAGGTGCATTTGGACGAGAAGATACAGCACCGATGTCAATAATGTCAGCACCATCTGCTATCATCTGCTCAATCATTGCCATCGCATCTTTGCCATGAAAACGACTGCCAGAGTAGAAGCTGTCATCATTTGCATTGATAACACCCATCACTTTAGCACGTTTTGGCTTTTGTATCTGAGTAATGCTCTTTAGCTTCTTGGCTAACTCTTTGAGTCCAAAAGGCTGTGCAAGCTCTTTTTTAGCAAGTTTTTCTAGCTGACGTGTAGAAGCAATTAGCAGTGTATCTACTCTTAGCTCTTTTGCTATCACCGTTCCTCTTGGCACTGCTAAGTCTGCACCTACAGAGAGGGCATCTTGTTTTAAGATATTTGCCGCACCTACATGCATATCTTCTATGCTTATGAGATGAAGCTTGGCTTTTTTTGAAAGAATATTCACACCACCGGCATCTACGTTTATCTTTTTGAGATAAGTTCTAACATCTGTCTCATGAGAGAGTTTTTTTATCTTCATCCTCGCTCTCCACTAAAACCCATCAAGAGCATTGCCAAAACACTTTGTGGTCTGGCATTAAGATCAAGCAACCTGTACGCCATATCAAAGTCTTCAAGCTGTTTTTCATTCAAAATAAGCTGTTCTTCAACAGTTGCTTTTTTAAAAAGCGCCTCTACCAAAGCCTTTGCACTGTTTTTATCAACTCTTGCATGCTCTTTTAAAAAGGTAAAAACCTCAGCATAGTCAAGACGACGCAGTGTAATATTCAACTCACTTACTGCTTTTTGCATACTCTTTTGAACAATCGGCAGACGTGAACGAACTGTAGGTAAGAGGTTTGATTTTGTTGGAGAGATAATGATAAACTCAATATTTGTCGGAGGCTCTTCTAATATCTTTAAAAGTGAGTTCTGTGCTACAGAGGTAAACTCTTTTGCAGCGATAATGATGTACTTGGTATCGGCTTCACTGATGTAAGCCTCTTGTGTCACCTGTTTTGCATGTTCTATTTTAAAATTATCTTCAAAAAAAGTAACAATACGAAAAGGAGTAAGCTGCGCTTTTAGCTCCTCTATAGCAGACTCTGTCTCACTCGTTATAAGGATGTGCCCACGCACCTTTTTAGGAGCTTGCATCTACCTCTCCAAACATTGCGGCATTAAGTGAAGCATCAAAAAGACGGTAAAGCTGCAAAAGCTTAATGTCTAAAATAGGGTCATAAGATTTCATTGTAAAAGCATTGTTAAAATCTTCATCAAAAAGCCAGAAGTAGCTCTCATCTTTTCTTTTAGCTATATCACTGCGCTTGTCATCACCCTTACCAATGTACCAAAAGAAGTAATCATTTTTAAAAGAGAGTCCTATCATATCATCGATCATATCAATCATCTCACCACCACTAAGATCATTATAGTGCGGATAGAGACTCTCAATACTGACAATAGGAACAAGTGGACGCTCAAGGTTGTTTATGGAGTCCAGTATATAACGCTCCAACCACTTGCGCTTTATATCTGTAATGAGTATGATTGTCTTTCCGTTAAGGATTTGCTCCAGCGCGAATGCTGTTGTCTTAGACCACTCAAAACGGTCCTCTTCAAGCCATGAGAGGCTTCCGCCCTCCTCACGTATAGCATCCAAGCTCCACTGGGCAAAATCAGACTGCATCGAGACTACTTGTCTAACTCATAAGCATTATGCAGACTGCGTACTGCAAGCTCTGCATATTTTTCATCGATTACCATAGAGATCTTAATCTCTGAAGTTGAGATCATATTGATGTTGATATTCTCTTTTGCCATCGTTGAGAAAGCCTTTGCAGCCACACCTGCGTGAGACTTCATACCAACACCCACAACAGATACTTTTGCTATATCTTCATTGTAAGAGTCATCTTTTATCTCTCCACTTTTTACAAAAGTATCTACTACCTGTTTTGCATCATGTAAGTCACCTACGGGTACTGTAAAGTCAATGTTTGTTGTCTCATCTACGGCTTTGTTTTGGATGATCATATCAACATTTACCTCAGCATCTGCAAGTGCATTAAAGATATCGCTGGCAATTCCCGGTCTGTCTTTAACACCCATTAAAGAGATACGAGCCTGATTTCTATCGAGTGCGATTCCGCTTACTAATGGTTTTTCCATGATATTTTCTTCCTTTGTTATTAATGTTCCCTCTTCATCTGAGAAGCTTGAGCGTGTTACCAAGTTTACATTGAGTTTTTTTGCAAGTTCTACCGAACGATTTTGAAGAACCTTTGCACCAAGACTTGCAAGTTCAAGCATCTCATC
>Ga0256836_1000465_pt1 | contig 21268 bp, 17 predicted proteins | sample 4561380metaG_FD_185974 | JGI IMG/M metagenome (GOLD analysis project Ga0256836, IMG submission 185974) | Hydrothermal vent microbial communities from Guaymas Basin, Mexico - 4561-380 | ecosystem: Environmental > Aquatic > Marine > Hydrothermal vents | place: Mexico: Guaymas Basin | collected...
TCATATAACTACAATGAGAGATTTTTAAATGTCGATCGTAGTAATCTAATCACAACTAATATTTTGGTATAAAAAAAGAAAGAATCATGCAGTGATTTCTTATATTTGTTTCGCTGTGCTTATGTGGCTCAGTGGTAGAGCACTTCCTTGGTAAGGAAGAGGTCGTGGGTCCGATTCCCATCATAAGCTCCATTATAAACTATTTAAGCGAATTTAAGAAATAATTGAATGATTTTTGGGTATAATTCCATTTCAATTCACAATTTAAGTCGGAGGACACTATGGCAAAAGAAAAGTTTGAACGTAACAAACCGCATGTTAACATCGGTACTATTGGACACGTTGACCACGGTAAAACTACATTAACAGCAGCAATTACTGCAGTATTAGCAGTAAAAAATGAAGCAACTTTCATGGACTATGATCAAATTGATAATGCTCCAGAAGAGAGAGAGCGTGGTATTACTATCGCTACTTCACATGTTGAGTACGAAACTGACAAACGTCACTATGCACACGTTGACTGTCCAGGTCACGCGGATTATGTTAAGAACATGATTACAGGTGCTGCACAAATGGATGGTGCTATTCTTGTTGTTTCTGCAGCGGATGGCCCAATGCCACAAACACGTGAGCACATTCTTCTTTCTAAACAAGTAGGTGTACCATACATCGTTGTTTTCATGAACAAAGAAGATATGGTTGATGATGAAGAACTTTTAGAATTAGTTGAAATGGAAATTCGTGAACTTTTAGATATGTACGATTTCCCAGGTGATGATACTCCTATCACTGCTGGTTCAGCTCTTAAAGCTCTTGAAGAAGCAAAAGCTGGTGCTCTTGGTGAGTGGTCAGATAAAATTATTGCTCTTATGAATACAGTTGATGAGTGGATCCCTGAACCAACTCGTGAAACTGATAAAGATTTCTTAATGCCAGTTGAGGATGTGTTCTCAATCTCTGGACGTGGTACAGTTGTAACAGGTCGTATCGAACGTGGTATCATTAAAGTTGGTGACGAAGTAGAAATCGTAGGTATCAAAGATACTCAAAAAACTACTGTTACTGGTGTTGAAATGTTCCGTAAAGAGATGGATCAAGGTGAAGCAGGTGATAACTGTGGTATTCTTATCCGTGGTATCGCTAAAGACGAAGTTGAGCGTGGTCAAGTTCTTTGTAAGCCAGGTTCAATTACTCCTCATACTAAATTTACTGCAGAAATTTATGTTCTAAGTAAAGATGAGGGTGGTCGTCATACTCCATTCTTCAATGGTTACCGTCCACAATTCTATGTACGTACAACAGACGTTACTGGTGCAATCACTTTACCAGAAGGTACAGAGATGGTTATGCCAGGTGATAACGTTAGCATTACTGCTGAACTAATTCACCCAATTGCAATGGAGCAAGGTACTAACTTCGCTATCCGTGAGGGTGGTAGAACAGTTGGTGCTGGTGTTGTTGCAGAGATTCTTGCTTAATTCGCTTATGCGAATCAAGCAAAATCCTTTTAAAGGTTAATAATAATGAGAGAAGCAATTCACTTAGGTTGTGAGAAGTGTACTAGACGTAACTATCACACAACTAAAAACAAAAAGACTCACACTGAGAAATTTTCAGTACGTAAATACTGTAAATGGTGTAAAGAGCACACAAATCATAAAGAGATGAAACTGTAATAACAGTTTCTCTCCTTTTAGGCGTATAGCTCCAATGGTAGAGCACCGGATTCCAAATCCGGGTGTTGGGAGTTCGAGTCTCTCTACGCCTGCCACCCATTTATTATTAGTGAAGCATATTTGCTTTATTTATAAGAAATGACAGATTTAAATATAATGGAAATGTAGATGGATTTAAGTAAACACATTCGTAATGCTAGACTCGAGTTAAGCAAGGTAATCTTTCCGACAAAAGCACAGGTTAAGCAAGCTTACATCGCTGTTGTTATAGTGGTTTCTGTAATAGCAGCATTTTTAGCACTGGTTGATTTACTTATGTCATCAGTTATGTCTGCAATTTTAGGTTAAGGAGTTAGTTATGGCACATCAATGGTACTCTATTCAGACCTATGGAAGCGACAGAGCAGTAAGAGACGCAATCTTTAATATGATTGAAGAGTATGGACTGCAAGATCAAATTACAGATGTAATTGTTCCTACAGAGGATGTTATTGAAGTAAAAGATGGAAAGAAAAAGGTGAGTGAGCGTTCACTCTACTCTGGATATGTATTTGCAAGAATTGACTTAAATACAGAAATTCAACATATGATTCAATCTTTACCGAAGGTATCTGGTTTCATTGGTGAAGCTAATGTTCCAACACCGCTAAGTGAACATGATATTAATGTAATACTTGATCGTGTAAACAATCGTGCAGCACCAAAACCAAAAGTATTTTTTGATAATGGTGAAACTGTTCGTATTATTGACGGGCCGTTTGCAAACTTTACAGCAACTGTTGATGAGTATGATTTAGAGCACGGTACTCTCAAGTTAAATGTATCAATTTTTGGTAGAGCGACACCTGTCGATATCTCTTATACACAGGTAGAAAAAATCATCTAGTTGATTTTTACTACGCTAACGTTAGACTTTTATAGAAGAAGTTTAATCTTAGCGTAGTTAAACGACTAGTCGCGCGAGTCTTCTTCCAAAGAAAACTTAGCGTTGGTGTAGTAGTCTGAATTCGTTCAGATTATTTAATAAATTATAGAAAAGGAAAGATAATGGCAAAAAAAGTCATGGATTATATCAAGCTACAAATTGAAGCTGGTAAAGCAAACCCAGCTCCACCGGTAGGACCAGCACTAGGACAACGTGGTGTTAATATCATGGAATTCTGTAAAGCATTCAACGAAAAAACAAAAGATAAAATGGGATTTAAAGTTCCTGTTGTAATTACTGTTTACAATGACAGAAGTTTTTCATTTATTACAAAACAACCACCTGCATCTGCACTCTTAATGAAAGCTGCTGGACTTAAAAAAGGTACTGATAACCCTCTTAAAAACAAAGTTGGATCAATTACACGTGCTCAATTAATGGAAGTTGTTGAACAAAAAATAGAAGATTTAAATACTGATGATAAAGATATGGCTGCTAATACATTAGCTGGTTCTGCTCGCTCAATGGGTATTGAAATTAAAGACTAAGTATAGATAACAATCATCGACCACAATGATTTAAAACAATGTGGCAGAATTATTACGGAGAATTTGATATGAGTAAAAGATATAAACAATTATTAGAAAAAATTGACAATACTAAGTCATATTCAGTAGAAGAAGCTGCTACTACTGTAAAAGACTTAAAAAGTGCAAAATTTGACGAAACTGTTGAAATTGCAATGAACCTAAACGTTGATCCTCGTCATGCAGATCAAATGGTACGTGGTGCAGTTGTATTACCACATGGTACAGGGAAAACTGTTCGTGTTGCAGTATTTGCTAAAGGTGCAAAAGCTGATGAAGCAAAAGCTGCTGGTGCAGATATCGTTGGTACTGATGATTTAGTTGCTGACATCAAAGAAGGGATTTTCAACTTTGATGTTGTTGTTGCTGCTCCTGACTGTATGGGACTTGTTGGTCAAATCGGTCGTATTTTAGGACCAAAAGGTATGATGCCTAACCCTAAAACTGGTACTGTTACTCCTGATGTTGCTACTGCTGTGAAGAATGTTAAAGGTGGGCAAGTTAACTTTAGAGTTGACAAAAAAGGTAATATCCATGCCGGTATCGGTAAAGCAAGTTTTGATGCTGCGCAAATTAAAGAAAATCTTGAAAGTTTTCTTGTAGCTATCAATAAACAAAAACCTGCTTCTGCTAAAGGTCGTTACATTAAAAATGCTGCACTTTCATTAACTATGAGTCCTGCAGTAAAACTTGATTTAGTTGAATTGGCTGATATTAAGTAGATAGATTTCAAACTCTCTTTTGAGAGTTTGAAAGTTTTTATTTTGAGATTTTGTATCTTAAAGTAAAGATTTTCATTTTTGTGGGAATCTGAATTACTTGGACTAAAGATAGATGGGGGCATCTACCGTGTTGGTAGTGAGCTTAATCGTTACCTTTCACCCCTCTTGAAGTTATGTCTGGAAAGGAGAACTATATGCTTAAGTCAAAAAAAGCTGAAGTAATTGAACAATTAACTACTTCATTTGCTAATACGACAGCAGTTGTTATCTGTGACTACAAAGGTTTGACAGTAAGTCAACTTGAAGAGTTACGTAAAGCTGCTCGTGCAAAAGACACAAGTGTTCAGGTTGTTAAAAATACTTTAGCAACAATCGCACTTAATAACGCAGAGATGAGTGGTATTGAGATCAAAGATACAAATATTTTTATTTGGTCTGATGATGTTATCAATGCTGCAAAAATTGCTGCTGATTTTGCTAAAACAAATGATAAGTTTGTTATTAAAGCCGGTTATTTAGATAAAGAACCTGCAGATGTAGCTAAAATCGAAGCGTTCGCTAAACTTCCTGGTCGTGATGAGCTACTTGGTATGCTTGCTGCTACTTGGATGGCACCAGTTACAAACCTTGCAATTGGTATCGATGCATTACGCAAAAAGAAAGAAGAAGAAGCTTAGGCTCTTCTAAACTTAAAAATAAAATATTAAAAATGAAGGAGTCTTAAATGGCTGTAACTAAAGAAGACGTATTAGAATTTATTTCTGGTTTATCTGTTCTTGAGCTTTCTGAGCTTGTAAAAGAATTTGAAGAAAAATTTGGTGTATCTGCACAACCTGTTGCTGTTGCTGGTGTTGCTGGTGATGCTGGTGCTGCTGCTGCTGAACAAACTGAATTTAATGTTGTTCTAACTGATGTTGGTGCTAAAAAAATCGGTGTTATTAAAGCTGTTCGTGCTCTTACAGGTCTAGGCCTTAAAGAAGCAAAAGAAGCATGTGAATCACTTCCATCTACAATCAAAGAGGGTGTAGATAAAGATACTGCTGAAGAAGCAAAAGCTGCTCTAGAAGAAGCTGGTGCTGTTGTAGAAGTTAAATAACTTCTACGCCAAAAGGCGTGAAAATATGAGAATTTAATTCTCATATTTATCCTTTTAAATCGGGCGCTTTAGCGAAGAGATGGACTCTCTTGGCTAAAGTGCCCTTATGTCGTTTATAAGCACTATAAAATCTCTTGATACACAAGAGTACTCAATCTATCTAGAGACGTCTAGATACGATCTGCTAAATACTCAAGTTTAGCCTTAATTAACAACTTATCGAGGTAGCCTATGTTAAACACTTTATATTCCGGAAACCGTCTTCGTGTAGACTTCTCTAAAACTCCTCAAGAAATTGAAGTACCAAATTTACTCCAACTCCAACAAAACTCTTATGATACATTTTTAATGTTAAATGCAAAAGATAGATCTACAAGTGGTATTGAAAAAGTTTTTCAATCAGTATTTCCTATCCATGATGTACAAAATAGATTAACTGTTGAGTATATTGGTAGTGAAGTAACAAACCCTAAATACACAGTTCGTGAATGTATGGAAAGAGGGCTTACTTATGCAGTAAGCCTTAGAATGAAAACACGTCTTGTTCTTTGGGACAGAGATGAAAATACAAAAGAAAAATTAGGTGTAAAAGATATTAAAGAGCAAAGTATATTTGTTCGTGATATTCCACTTATGACTGAAAGAACTTCTTTTATTATCAACGGTGTTGAGAGAGTTGTTGTAAATCAACTTCACAGATCACCAGGTGTAATCTTTAAAGAAGAAGAGTCAACTACTGCAGGAAACAAACTAATCTATACTGGACAAATTATCCCAGATCGTGGTTCATGGTTATACTTTGAATATGATCCAAAAGATATTCTTTATATGAGAATCAATAAACGCCGTAAAGTTCCTGTAACTATTATGTTTCGTGCTTTAGGATACTCTAAACAAGATATTTTAAAACTTTTTTATCCTATTCAAACAATTAAATTGGGTGATAATCAGTTCACTATGGAATTTAATCCAAAAGACTACAGTGCTCGTCTCTCTTATGACTTAGTTGATTTAGATGGTAAAGTACTTGTTGCAGCAGGTAAAAGACTTTCTGCAAAAAAAGCGCAAAAATTTATTGATGATGGTATTAAAGAGGTTCAATATCCTTTAGAGGTACTTTTAGATAGATATTTAGCCGAACCAATTATTGATCCTGAAACAGGTGAAGTTTTATTTGATACTATGACTCATATCGATGAAACTAAACTGAAGAAAATGACAGAGATCGGTGTAAGTGAATTCAAAATTGCTAATGACCTAGCTGATGGTGTTGATAGCTCTATTATAAATGCATTTAATGCTGATGCTGACTCATTGAAATTATTGAAACAAACTGAAGATATTGAAGATGAGAATGATTTAGCTGCGATTCGTATCTATAAAGTGATGCGACCGGGTGAGCCTGTTACAAAAGAGGCTGCGAAAGTTTTTGTCAATCAACTTTTCTTTGATCCGGAGAGATACGACCTGACACAAGTAGGTCGTATGAAAATGAATCATAAACTGGGTATGAATATTCCTGAATATGTAACAGTTTTAACACATGAAGATATTATCAAGTCAGTTAAGTATGTTATTAAAGTAAAAAATGGTTTAGGTCATTTAGATGACAGAGATCATCTTGGTAACAGACGTATCCGTTCTATTGGTGAACTTTTAGGAAATGAGTTACATAATGGTCTTGTAAAAATGCAAAAGGCTATCAGAGATAAACTCTCTACTCTTAGCGGACCGATGAATGAGTTGATGCCGCATGATTTGATTAACTCTAAAATGATTACATCAACAATCATGGAATTTTTCTCTGGTGGACAACTTTCTCAATTTATGGATCAAACAAATCCATTATCAGAGATTACACATAAACGTCGTCTTTCAGCACTAGGTGAGGGTGGTCTTGTTAAAGAGAGAGCCGGCTTTGAAGTACGTGACGTGCATCCGACTCACTATGGTAGAATCTGCCCTGTTGAAACTCCAGAGGGACAAAATATTGGTCTTATCAATACTTTGGCAATGTACTCAAAAGTTAATGAACATGGTTTTATCGAAGCACCATATAAAGTAATGAAAGATGGAAAAATCACTAATGAAATTATTTATTTGACTGCAACACAAGAAGAGGGAAAAATGATTGCCGCTGCATCAAATAAAATGGATGATAACGGACAATTCATTGAAGATCTTATCTCTGTTAGACAAGATGGTGAGATACTGCTTCGTAAACCTGAAGATTGTGAATATGCCGATCTCTCTTCCCAAATGGTTATCGGTGTTGCGGCTTCACTTATTCCGTTCTTGGAACATGATGATGCCAATCGTGCTTTAATGGGATCAAACATGCAACGCCAAGCGGTACCTCTTTTACGTGCAAATGCACCAATGGTAGGTACAGGTGTTGAAAAACTTGTTGCTCGCGATTCATGGGAGTGTGTGAAAGCAAAACGTGCCGGTAAGATTGAAAAAGTAGATGCAAAACATATATATGTTATGGGTGAAGAAGATGGTGAGATATTTATTGATTACTATCCTTTACAAAAAAATTTAAGAACCAATCAAAATACATCATTTACGCAAAAACCGATTGTTCAAGTTGGGCAAAAAGTAGCAAAAGGTCAAATTATTGCTGATGGTCCAAATATGGATCAAGGTGAATTGGCACTTGGTGTAAATGCTATGGTTGCGTTTATGCCATGGAACGGATACAACTTTGAGGATGCTATTGTTATCTCTCAACGTTTAATTCGTCAAGATGCATTTACTTCTGTCCATATCTATGAAAAAGAAGTTGAAGCTCGTGAACTTAAACACGGTGTAGAAGAGATTACCCGCGATATTCCAAATGTACGTGATGAAGAGTTAGCACATTTAGATGAGTCTGGGATCGTAAAAATCGGGACACATGTAAAAGGCGGAATGATTTTAGTAGGAAAAGTTTCTCCAAAAGGTGAAGTCAAACCTACTCCAGAAGAGCGTCTCTTGCGTGCTATTTTTGGTGAAAAAGCTGGACATGTAATTAACAAATCACTCTACTGCCCACCATCTATGGAAGGTGTTGTTGTGGATATTAAAGTCTTTACAAAAAAAGGTTACGATAAAGATCCACGTACATTAGAGTTAGAAAAAGAAGAGCGTGACTATTTAGAGAGAGAGCATTATGACAGACTTATTATGATTGACAAAGAGGAGATGCTACGTGTAACATCTCTTCTTACTCGCGAAGCTTTACAGAGTGACATCAAAATAGGTGAAACGGAGTATAAAGCCGGAGACATGATTAATGGTGATGATCTCAAAGAGGTAAATCGTTTTGCTATGAATGCAATTGTAAAATCATTCTCTCAAGAGATTCAAGATGAGTATAATAAGACTAAAAACCATTTCCAAAAGCAAAAAAGAGTCTTTAGAGATGAACATGAAGAGAAGTTAAATATTCTTGAGAAAGATGATGTTCTTCCAAATGGTGTTGTGAAATATGTAAAAATTTACATTGCTACAAAACGTCATCTTAAAGTCGGTGATAAAATGGCGGGACGTCACGGAAATAAAGGTATCGTTTCAAATCTTGTACCTGAAGTTGATATGCCATATATGGAAGATGGACGTTCAGTTGATGTATGTCTCAATCCACTAGGTGTACCTTCACGTATGAATATCGGACAGATTTTAGAGATGCACCTTGGTATGGCAGGACGTGAGCTTGGAAACCAAATCCAAGAAGAGTTTGATAAAAAACAAGAAGATTTTATCAATAACCTACGTGCAAAAATGATATCAATAGCCGATGTAGCTGGACTTATGAATGCTAGTGAAACTTTAGGTGCTATGAGCGATGAAGAGTTCTTGAAATATGCTAGAGACTGGGCAAAGGGTGGTGTTAGATTTGCTACACCAATTTTTGAAGGTGTTGATGCAGGTGAATTTGAAAAACTTTATGAACTTGCAAAAATGGATGCCGATGGTAAAGTAGTTTTATATGATGGTAAAACAGGTGATAAAATAAAAGAACGTGTAAATGTTGGATATATGTATATGTTGAAACTACATCACTTGGTTGATGAGAAAATTCATGCACGTTCAACTGGGCCATACTCTCTTGTTACACAACAACCAGTTGGTGGTAAAGCACTCTTTGGTGGACAAAGATTCGGTGAGATGGAAGTTTGGGCACTGGAAGCATATGGTGCGTCAGCTGTACTTAAAGAGATGTTAACAATCAAATCTGATGATGTTGATGGACGTGTACGTGCATATAAAGCATTGACAAAAGGTGAGTTGGTACCGGCATCTGGTATTCCTGAGACACTGTTTGTATTAACAAAAGAGCTGCAAGCACTTGCACTTGATGTAGAGATTTTAGACGAGGTGGATGACGATGAGTAAATTAGTACCTGTAGAAGTAACAGAAGAGAGTAGACCAACAGACATTAAAGAGTTGCAATTTCGCCTTGCATCTCCTGAAAAAATTATGTCATGGAGTCATGGTGAAGTTAAAAAACCGGAAACTATTAATTATCGTACATTAAAACCTGAACGTGATGGTCTTTTTTGTGCGAAAATTTTTGGACCGGTAAGAGACTATGAGTGTCTTTGTGGTAAATATAAGAAAATGCGTTATAAAGGTGTTGTATGTGAGAAGTGTGGTGTTGAAGTAACATCTACAAAAGTTCGTCGTACTCGTATGGGTCATATTGAACTTGTGACTCCTGTAGCACACATTTGGTATGTAAGCTCATTACCATCTCGTATTGGTACTTTGCTTGGTATCAAAATGAAAGATTTGGAACGTGTACTTTATTATGAAGCATATATTGTTGAGAGTGGGGGAGAGGCTTACTATGATGCAGAAGCTAAAACACCGGTTTTAAAATATGATGTTTTAAATGAAGAGCAATACCGTACTTTAGTACAAAGATTTGGAGAACTTGGATTTAAAGCTCGTATGGGTGGAGAGGTTATTCGTGACCTTCTTGACTCTATTGACCTGGTTGATCTATTTAGCAGTTTAAAAGAAGCAATTGGTGAGACAAAATCTGAAGCTAAAAAGAAAACTATTAACAAACGTCTAAAAGTAATTGAATCATTCTTAAACAGTGGTAACAACCCTGCTTGGATGATGCTTACTGTATTGCCTGTTCTTCCACCGGATTTACGTCCACTTGTATCTTTAGATGGTGGTAAATTTGCTGTTTCTGATGTAAATGACCTTTACAGAAGAGTTATTAATCGTAATCAGCGTCTAAAACGTTTAGTAGAACTTGAAGCACCTGAAATTATTGTTCGTAATGAAAAACGTATGCTTCAAGAATCTGTTGACGCACTTTTTGACAATGGTCGTCGTGCAAACGCAGTTAAAGGTGCAAATAAACGTCCTTTAAAATCATTATCAGAAATTATTAAAGGGAAACAGGGACGTTTCCGTCAGAATCTTCTTGGTAAACGTGTTGACTTCTCTGGTCGTTCTGTAATTGTTGTTGGTCCTTCTTTGAGAATGGATGAGTGTGGTTTACCTAAGAAAATGGCTTTAGAACTTTTCAAACCGCATCTTATTGCAAAACTTGAAGACAAAGGGTATGCTACAACTGTTAAAGCTGCCAAAAAAATGATTGATGAAAAAACAAATGAGGTGTGGGAGTGTCTGGATGAGATTGTTGATGGCTATCCAATCATGCTTAACCGTGCTCCAACACTGCATAAGCTCTCTATTCAAGCATTTCACCCTAAGCTGATTGATGGAAAAGCTATCCAATTGCATCCATTGGTTTGTGCTGCGTTTAATGCCGATTTCGATGGGGATCAAATGGCTGTTCACGTACCACTCTCTTCTGAAGCTATCGCTGAAGCAAAAATATTGATGTTAGCATCTATGAATATTTTACTTCCAGCATCAGGAAAAGCTATTGCTACACCTTCACAAGATATGGTCCTTGGTATCTACTATATTTCTTTAGAGAAAAATGGTGTAAAAGGGAGTAACAAACTTTTTGCTAATGTTGATGAAATTAGAATTGCCCTAGAGCATAATGCACTTGATATACATGCAAAAGTCAGAACACGTGTTGATGGACGTATTATTCATACTACTGCAGGACGTTTACTCATTAAAGCTGTCTTGCCTGACTTCGTTCCTTCTGATCTTTGGAACAAAATAATGAAGAAAAAAGCAATTAATGAAATTGTTGATTATGTGCAAAAACATGGTGGTATCGGTGTTACTGCTTCATTTCTTGACAGACTTAAAGATTTAGGTTTTAAACATGCAACAGAAGCAGGTGTGTCAATTTCAGCTGATGATATTCGTGTACCTGCTATGAAACCTGCAAAAATTGCAGAGTCTAAAGCTCGTGTAATTGAGATTCAAAAACAATTTGAAGCTGGTTTATTAACTGAACAAGAACGTTATAATAAAATTATTGATGTCTGGACTGATACGAACAATACCCTTGCATCAGAGATGATGCAGCTTGTTCAAACTGACAAGGATGGCTTTAACTCTATTCATATGATGGCCGATTCAGGTGCTCGTGGTTCTGCAGCACAGATTCGTCAGCTTGCCGGTATGCGTGGTCTTATGGCAAAACCAAGTGGTGAAATTATTGAGACACCGATTACATCAAACTTTAAAGAGGGTCTGAATGTAATTGAGTATTTTATTTCAACTCACGGTGCACGTAAAGGTCTTGCCGATACTGCACTTAAAACTGCGAATGCGGGTTATCTTACTCGTAAACTTGTTGATGTTGCACAAAATGTTAAGATTGTTGAGCATGATTGTCATACGCATGAAGGTATTGAAATTTCAGATATTTCTGATCAAAATACACTTATCGAGTCTTTAGAAGACAGACTTAACGGTCGTGTGCTTGCTGATGATATAATCGATCCTATTTCAAATGAGATTCTTTATGCTGAAGGAACACTCCTTGATGAAGTTTCTGCAAAAGTTATTGCTGAAGCAGGTATTAAAACAGCAGTTATTAGAACTCCTACAACATGTAAAAGTGAAAATGGTATCTGTGCACTTTGTTATGGTGTTAACCTTGCTACAGGACATATTGTAAGAGCTGGTGAAGCTGTAGGAATTGTAGCAGCACAATCAATCGGTGAACCGGGAACTCAGCTTACACTCCGTACTTTCCACGTTGGGGGAACAGCAAGTTCTACAGCACAAGAGAGACAGGTAATAGCTGAAAAAGAAGGTTTTATCCGTTATTACAACCTCAAAACATATAGAAACAAAGAGGGTAAAAATATCGTTGCAAACAGAAGAAACGCAGCAGTATTACTTGTTGAACCGAAACTAAAAGCACCATTTGCAGGTACATTAGAGATTCAAACAATCCATGATGAAGTTATAATCAGTGTGAGCTCAGGAAGTGATACAGTAAGATATTCACTTCGTAAAAATGAGATAGCAAAACCAAATGAACTTGCGGGTGTAAGCGGACAAATTGAAGGAAAATATTATTTTCCACATAAAAGTGGAGAACAAGTTGAATCATTCGATTCAATTGTTGAAACTATTAAAGATGCATGGAATGTGCCAAGTCGTATTCCGTATGCATCAGAGCTGTTAGTTGATGATGGTGCACCTGTAACGAAAAAACTTCTTGCACAAGAAGAGGGAACAGTGAAGTACTTCTTGCTTAAAGGTGACTATTTAGAAAGATTTGAAGGTGTAAGTGCCGGTTATGAAGTGGTTGAAAAAGGACTTTTTGCTACTGTCGTGGATGCAAATAATCGTGAAGCAGTTCGTCACTATATTGCACGTGGATCAGTAATTGTAGCAAATGATGATGAAAAAGTTGAAACTGATGCTGTAATCGCCAAACCGTCATCTGATGAGTCAGTTGTAATTGCTGAGTGGGATCCATACTCAAACCCTATTATCTCCGAAGCAAATGGTGTAGTTAAATTTGAAGATATCATTGTTGGGACAACAGCAAGTGAGCAGTTAGATGAGCTTACAGGTAAAACTCGTTTAATGATCAATGATCATATCTCTAGTGAATATAAACCAACGATTGTTTTAGCAACTGAAGATGGTGAAGTACTGCGTTATGCAGTTGAGCCAAAATCATCTGTTTATGTTACTGATGGAGCGGATGTTAAAATCGCAGATATTCTTGCTAAAACTCCAAAGGCACTTCAAAAATCATCAGATATTACAGGGGGTCTTCCACGTGTATCTGAACTCTTTGAAGGTCGTCGTCCTAAAGCTACAGCACTGATTTCAGAGATTGACGGTTTTGTTAGCTTTGGTAAACCACTTCGTGGTAAAGTTCGTATCATAGTTAGTAATAATGACAATGGTATTGTCAAAGAGTATTTTGTCGATAAAACACATGAACCTGTTGTTGCTGTTGGTGACTTTGTTCATGCAGGCGAGAGATTAACAACCGGTATCTTATCTTCTCATGAGCTACTTAGAATTATGGGTGTTAAAGCACTCTATAACTATTTGGTATCAGAAGTACAACAGGTTTATCGTTCTCAAGGGGTAAACATTGCTGATAAACATATTGAAGTTATCTTTACTCAAATGTTACGACAAGTGAAAATCGTTAAATCTGGCGATACAAAATTTATTGAGGGTGATTTGATTTCAAAAGCGAAATTTGCTGTAGAGAATGAAAAAATTATTCGTCTTGGTGGTCGTCCTGCGATTGCTGAACCATTCCTTGTTGGTATCACAAGAGCTGCAGTATCTGCTGATAGTATTATCTCAGCTGCATCATTCCAAGATACTACAAAGGTATTGACAGAAGCTGCTGTTTCAGCAAAAGTTGATACACTTGATAATCTGAAAGAGAATGTAATTATCGGTCGTACTATTCCGGTTGGAACTGGTATTTATAAAGATAAAGATATTATATTCGAATACGAAGAAAACTAAACTTTCTTTTTCATATAAGGTATAACTATTTTAGTTATACCTTATTTCTTCCCATAAATTTTCCTTTAATATTAATAAATACTTAAAATAAGCTAACTTTAAATACTATTCGTGTATTATTCCGTGTCTATAACTCTCTCAAATGGAGAGTTAAATTCTACTGGAAAAATTTAAGTAAAAGGAATTGTATGCCTACAATCAATCAATTGATTCGTAAAGAGCGTAAAAAAGTAGTTAAGAAATCAAAATCTGCTGCTTTAAATGCTTGTCCACAACGTCGTGGTGTTTGTACTCGTGTTTACACAACTACACCAAAAAAACCTAACTCGGCTTTAAGAAAAGTTGCAAAAGTTAGATTAACTTCAGGATTTGAAGTAATTTCATATATCGGTGGTGAGGGACATAACCTTCAAGAACACTCAATCGTACTTGTACGTGGCGGTAGGGTAAAAGATTTACCTGGTGTTAAGTATCATATTATTCGTGGTGCACTTGATACTGCTGGTGTTGCTAACCGTATGGTTGCTCGTTCTAAATACGGAACAAAGCGTCCTAAAAAATAACTCGTTATTTTTTAGAAATAATGATTAATTAAGTATGCGAAACGAACTAAGTCCGTTTCACTATGCTAACGCTAAGTTCTCTTCAGCAGAGAGCTCACGAAACTAGTTTCGTTTTGAGATGAGTTTTAGCAAATATGCTGAATATATTCAAAATAGCTACAGGGCTTACGCGATTTATTTTAGGTAAGTTTTGAGTAAATTTGAAAAAATTGAAGACAAGGAAAATAACAAATGAGAAGAAGAAAAGCTCCCGTTCGTGAAATAATGCCAGATCCAATTTATGGAAGCAAAATTTTAACGAAATTTATAAATAAAATCATGTTAGATGGTAAAAAATCTACAGCTGAAAAAATCATTTACAGTGCTATGGATATTATCAGTGCACGTGGTGAAAAATCAGGTATTGAAACTTTTAATGAAGCTATTGAGAATGTTAAGCCTATTATTGAGGTAAAAAGTCGCCGTGTTGGTGGTGCTACTTATCAAGTTCCAGTAGAAGTACGCCCAGTACGTCAACAATCATTAGCTATTAGATGGCTAGTAGATGCAGCACGTAAACGTAATGAAAGAACTATGGCTGAGAGATTAGCTAATGAGTTTATGGATGCAGCATCAGATAAAGGTGCGGCATTTAAGAAAAAAGAAGATACTTATAAAATGGCTGAAGCAAATAAAGCATTTGCTCACTATCGTTGGTAATCTAAAAGTAATACATTTGAGTTATATCAGCCTCTGCGGGCTGGTGCTCATTCTAAAGACCTCTTTTTTAAAAGTACAAAGTTTTTTTAAAAAAGAGGTTCAACTCTATAACTACATAAAAGGGCATTCAAAAGATGGCTAGATCACATAAATTAGAAGACGTAAGAAATATTGGTATTGCTGCACACATTGATGCAGGAAAAACTACAACAACAGAGAGAATTCTTTTCTACACTGGTGTTGAACATAAAATTGGTGAGGTTCATGATGGTGCTGCTACTATGGACTGGATGGAACAAGAGCAAGAGCGTGGTATTACAATTACATCAGCTGCTACTACTTGTGAGTGGCAAGGTAAACAGATCAATATTATTGATACTCCGGGCCACGTTGACTTTACTATTGAAGTTGAACGTTCTATGCGTGTACTTGATGGTGCAGTTTCAGTATTCTGTGCTGTTGGTGGTGTTCAACCACAATCAGAAACAGTTTGGAGACAACGTAATCGTTATAAAGTTCCATCAATTGTATTTGTTAACAAAATGGATAGAACTGGTGCAGATTTTTATGAAGTTGAACGCCAAATTCGTGATAGACTCAAAGGTAACCCAATGCCTTTTCAGTTACCTATCGGTGCTGAAGATAAATTTGAAGGTGTTGTTGATTTAGTACAGATGAAAGAGATTGTATGGGATGAAGATGCTGCAATGGGTTCTAACTACCATGTGCAAGATATTCGCCCTGAACTTCAAGAAATTTCTGATGAGTATAGAGAAAAAATGCTTGAGACTTTAGCTGAAGTTGATGGTAATGATGATTTTGCTGAAAAATTCTTAGAGGGTGAAGAGATTTCACAAGAAGAGATCAAAGCTGCTATTAAATCTGCAACTATTGGTATGGCAATCGTTCCAATGACTCCGGGTACTGCGTTTAAAAATAAAGGTGTTCAAACACTTCTTGATGCTGTTGTTGACTACCTTCCTTCTCCAGTTGAAGCACCTGCGATTATGGGTACACTTATGGATGATGAAGAGGTTGAAGTAGAAGTTCCTTCAACTGATGATGGTAATTTTGCTGCACTTGCATTTAAAATTATGACTGACCCATTTGTTGGTGTTCTTACATTTATCCGTGTATACCGTGGTTCACTTGAAGCTGGTTCATTTGTACACAACTCTACGAAAGATAAAAGAGAAAGAGTTGGCCGTATTGTGAAAATGCATGCTATCAAAAGAGAAGAGATCAAAGAGATTTATGCTGGTGAAATTGGTGCAGTTGTTGGTCTTAAAAGTACTACAACTGGTGATACATTATGTAATGGTGAGCCAAAAATCGTTCTTGAGAGAATGGACTTCCCAGAGCCGGTTATCTCTGTAGCTGTTGAGCCTAAAACGAAGGCCGACCAAGAAAAAATGGGTATTGCACTTAGTAAATTGGCAGCTGAGGATCCATCATTTAGAGTTCACACTGATGAGGAAACTGGTCAAACTATTATTTCAGGTATGGGTGAGTTACACCTTGAAATTCTTGTCGACAGAATGAAACGTGAATTTAAAGTTGAAGCTGAAGTTGGTGCTCCACAGGTTTCATACCGTGAATCAATCAAAAAAGAAGTTGAGCAAGAGTATAAATATGCAAAACAATCTGGTGGTCGTGGTCAATATGGTCATGTATTCTTAAAAGTTAAGCCGGGTGAACCTGATAGCGGTTTTGTTTTCCATAACGAAATCAAAGGTGGATCTGTACCAAGAGAGTATATTCCAGCAGTTGAAAAAGGTTGTGAAGAAGCTATGCAAACTGGTGTTCTTGCAGGTTATCCAATTGAAGATGTTGATGTAACACTTTATGACGGTTCATACCATGATGTGGATTCAAATGAGATGGCGTTTAAACTTGCTGCATCAATGGGATTCAAAGAAGCTTGTAGAAAAGCAAGTCCTGCTATCTTAGAGCCAATGATGAAAGTTGAAGTTGAAGTTCCTGAAGATTTTATGGGTGATGTTATCGGTGACCTAAACCGTCGTCGTGGTCAAGTTAATAACATGGGTGACAGAGCTGGTAATAAAATTGTTGATGCATTCGTTCCGCTTTCTGAAATGTTTGGTTATTCAACTGACCTTCGTTCTGCTACACAAGGTCGTGCTACATATGCTATGGAATTTGATCATTATGAAGAAGTTCCAAAAAATGTTGCTGAAGAAATTATGAAAAAACGTAACGGCTAATCCTAGTCACTTTTAAGCACTCTTTTGAGTGCTTAAATCCTCTTCTAAAAAAAAATCAAAATATTTCGTTATAATACTAAAAATTTAATAGGCTTGTAATGTATAAAATTTTCGTTTTACCCTTTATTTTTGTGACACTTCTCTACTCCTCTAACCCTAAGGCATATGCAACTTTAGGAGACAAAATCTATAATAATGTCGCTAATATTAAAAAGCTAACTACTATTGGTGATTATTATCTCTATGTAGATGAGATAAATGATTATCTAAAGAGGGTTCAAGCAGCAAAAGAAGAGGGTCTCCTCCTAGATGAGAATAGTCCAGTACAAAAGAAAAAAAATTATCTAAAAAAATTACGGGAACTCTCTAAAGAGAATGACTATTATAGTCGTATGGCGCAGACATCCTTGGAGGCCTCAATGGAAAATGGGGATTCTCTCTTATTTTCCAAAATCATAAACAGTGGCTTGATTGATACTAAAATATATAAAAAAGAGATACTTGATTACTATTTCGCACACTCAAAAGATATTAATACTACTGGAGTAATTCAGTCATATTTGGATGAGAGTGAAGCGTTAAAACGTAAACGCGAAGCGATGTATAAAAGAAATATGTCAAAGAAGTTAAGAGAAGAGGAAAAAATCAAAAGATTAAGAGCACGTGACAAAGCGCGTCAGTTAGAGCTGGAAAAAAAGCTTGATAAGGCAGTAGAGAAGAAAAAGAAAGAGATTCGTAAAGAGCAAAAAGAGGAACTTATTAAATCCATTTAAACTCTTCATACTCTGTGGGTCGTCCCTGCAGTGTTTTATAGGGCTTATACTCCGCTTTATATGAAAGAGAGGGACACTCTTTTACATAATATCCTAAGTAAATCCACTCTTTATCTGCTTTTTGTGCATACTGAATTTGTTTGTACAGAGAGAGTTTTCCAAGCGAATAGTTTGAAAAATCCGGATCATAATAGAAATATATTGAAGAAATTCCCTCTGGAAGAATATCTATCAAGTCAACGCCTATAAGTTGATCTTCATAAAAGTAAAGTACTTCATAGCCAAAGTCATTATGACCACTTACAAAAGAGTTATGATAATTTTCAAGTGAAGTTTGTGAATAGTCCCACCCTTTTTTTTGTTGCATATGGAGATGATATTTTTCAAAAAGTTTGATATGTTCGTATGAGATAGTAGGACGTTGAATATATGTCCGTATATCTTTTGCTTTTTTGAGAATGCGTCTTGCCGATTTACTAAATTCAAAATTTTTGACATCTATTTTTATACTTTTACACTCATCACAATCACTGCAAATCGGTCGAAAATACATTTTCCCAAATCTTCTAAAGCCTCGTTCAATGAGTTCAGCTGAAGACTCTTTTGAGCAGTTTTCAATAACTTTATAGTGTGTTGTTTGTTGTTTTCCTTGAAGATAGGAGCATTTATCTTCCAAGGAGAACTCTTTGAGTAGGTTCATTGCTTGTTTTGGGCTATCAAAACACCCTCTATCATCTCATCAATATCACCGTCTAAAATTGCAGAGACGTTTGAATACGCTTCATTTGAACGTGTATCTTTTACCTGTTGATATGGCTGCATAACATAAGAGCGTATCTGATGTCCCCAGCCTATTTCGCTTTTGGCAACTCCACTCTCTTTTGCCTTTTGTTCTTCTAGTTCAAGCTCATAGAGACGTGACTTTAGCATTTTCATAGCTGTAGCTTTGTTTTTATGTTGGCTTCTGTCATTTTGGCACTGTACAACGACACCTGTAGGGATATGTGTAATTCTTATAGCTGATTCTGTTTTATTGACATGTTGTCCACCTGCACCGCTTGAGCGGTATGTATCTATGCGGATATCTTTATCATCAATCTCTATGTTAATATCATCATCAATTTCAGGAGAGACCATAACCGAAGCAAAAGAGGTATGTCTTTTTGCATTTGAGTCAAAGGGGCTGATTCTCACAAGACGATGGATGCCGTTTTCAACTTTGAGATACCCGTAGGCATTTTCACCTTTAATGAGGATAGAGACATCTTTTATGCCGGCTTCATCACCGGATTGGTAGTCAAGTACATCTACTTTATATCCATGCCTTTCAGCCCATCTTTTGTACATTCTTAACAGCATTTGTGCCCAGTCTTGACTCTCAGTTCCGCCGGCACCCGGATGGATAGAGAGTATAGCGTTGTTTGCATCGCTCTCTTGGCTTAAAAGTACCTCTATCTCCATATCTCGTATCTGTTGCTCTAGGTTCGGGGCATCTTCATAGAGTGCTTGAAGTGCTTCTGTGTCTTCTTCCTCTTTAGCCATTTCATAGAGTTCTTGGGCATCTTGGACAGCTGAGTTGGCTATGTTGTATTTTTCCAGTTTTCTTTGAAGCTGCCTCTTCTCTTTTTGAATCTTTGCCGCATTGTCTGCATCACTCCAAAAATTCTGAGAGTTTTCAAGTGCTTCAATCTCCGTGAGTCTTGCCTCTATTTTTTTAGGTTCTACGACACCGGTAATATTTTGCATTTTTACCGATACGTTTTTTAGAAGCTCCGTGTACTCATAATTGTCCATAAAATGTCCTATATTTGTTATAATGCGATTATATAAAATAGAGGCTTAAAATGAAGATTATTTCAGATCCCTTAGTACTAAAAGATGAATTGCAAGGGCAGAGAGGAACTATAGGTTTTGTACCTACTATGGGTGCACTGCATGAAGGGCATCTCGAACTCATTAAAAATGCGCGTAGAGAAAATGAGAGAGTGGTTGTCTCTATATTTGTTAATCCGACTCAATTTTTAGAGGGCGAGGATTTGGAGAAATACCCGCGCCGTGATGATGCAGATAGAAAAATATGTGAACTTGCGGGAGTTGATATCCTCTTTTTGCCATCCGTCAATGATATTTATGGCGAGGACGAAGTAAGATTAGAAGCTCCAAATGTAAGAGGATATATTTTAGAAGGTTTTACGAGACCGGGGCATTTCAGTGGTGTTTTGAGAGTTGTGATGAAATTACTCAATATCGTCTCACCGACAAGAGCCTATTTTGGCAAGAAAGATGCCCAACAGTTACATCTTATAACTCTCATGGTAAAACAGTTTTTTATGAGTGTTGAAATAGTGTCAATAGATACTGTACGAGAGAGTGACGGGCTTGCCAAGAGCAGTCGTAATGTTTATCTTGATGCCAAACAAAGGAAAGAAGCGATTAAGATTCCTACTGCCTTATATGCCGGAGCAAAGCTTATAAGTCAAGGTATTACAGATACGGCAGAGATTAAAAAGGCAATGTTGGAGATACTCTATCCTCTTGAAATTGGTTATGTTGAAATTTTGAGTCGTGATTTTGAGTCACTCTCTAGAGTTGAGATAGGCAACAGTATTATTTTGGTAGAAGTACTTTTAGGTGAAACAAGGTTACTTGATAATATTTGGCTCTAGGTAACCCTCTTCAATCATAAGATCAACTGCCTGTTTAAATACAGGCACGGCAGTCTGTGCAGCAAACTGACTCTTTTTTGGTTGGATGACTACTACGCCTATTGTATAGTGGTGTTTTTTATCATTGGCAAAACCCATAAACGCAGTGTTGTATTTGTGAACGTATTTTCCTTTTTCAACGATATGTGCCGTTCCCGTTTTCCCCCCAATCTCTATACCGGGAGTGATTGCCTTTTTACCGGTCCCTTTATTTACTGTTTTTATAAGTATTTTTTTTACTCTTTGTGCAGTTGCACTTGAGAGAACCTGCGTAGTCTCTTGCTGTATCAACTTCTCCTCTTCTCCCTGTTCATCTATGAAAGCATCTACTATCTTTGGGTAAACCATCTTCCCGTTATTGTTAAAAACACTATATGCCCGCATCAGTTGCATTAAATTGG